>Ga0307994_1000028_pt1 | contig 145907 bp, 133 predicted proteins | sample EllFjometagen261_FD_203171 | JGI IMG/M metagenome (GOLD analysis project Ga0307994, IMG submission 203171) | Marine microbial communities from Ellis Fjord, Antarctic Ocean - #261 | ecosystem: Environmental > Aquatic > Marine > Unclassified | place: Southern Ocean | collected 2014-11-02
GCGCAGCGCGGTCTTGAGCAGTTTGCCGGTGGCGCTGTGCGGCAGTTCTTCGACGAAGACAATGTCGTCGGGCAGCCACCATTTGGCGACGTGCTGCGCAAGATGGTCCTGGATCGCCTGCTTGCTAGGGCTGGTGCCGGGCTTGGCGACGACCAGCAGCAGCGGGCGCTCGTCCCATTTGGGGTGCGGCATGCCGATTGCGGCGGCTTCGGCGACGTCGGCCATCCCGACCGCTGCATTCTCCAGATCGACCGAGCTGATCCACTCGCCGCCGGATTTGATCACGTCCTTGGCGCGGTCGGTGATCTGCATGACGCCATCCGGGTGGATCACCGAAACATCGCCGGTGTCGAACCAGCCGTCTTCGGTGAGCGCGTCGGCCTCTGCCTTGAAATAGCGCTTGATGATCCACGGACCCTTGATCTGCAGCCGGCCGCTGGACTTGCCATCGCGGGGCAAGATATTGCCGTCCTCGTCCACCACGCGCAGTTCGACACCGAAGGGCACCCGGCCCTGCTTGGTGACGAGGTCGAGCTGCGCCTCGAAATCGAGATCGTCCCAGTCGGGCGAAGGCGCGCCCATGGTACCGATCGGCGAGGTTTCGGTCATCCCCCAGGCGTGGTTCATCCGCGCGCCCATCTTCATGATCCGCTCGCACATCGCGCGCGGTGCGGCCGAGCCGCCGATGGTGACGACCTGCAGATATTCGGGCTTCTTGCCGGTGCTGTCGATATGCTGGAACATCGCCAGCCATACGGTCGGCACGCCTGCGGAATGGGTGACCTTCTCGGAGTTCATCAGGTCGCACAGGATCGCAGGATCGTTGACCGCAGAGAACACGAACTTGATCCCCGCGGCCGCGCCCGCAAACGGCAGGCCCCAGGCAGCGGCGTGGAACATCGGCACCACCGGCAGCGCCACCGACTGCGGCGAGAGCGAGAATACCGCCGGCTGCATCTCGGCGAGCGCATGGATCACCGTCGAGCGGTGCTCGTACAGCACGCCCTTGGGGTTGCCCGTGGTTCCCGAGGTATAGCACAGCATGCACGGATCGCGCTCCGAGCCTTCATGCCAGCGATAGTCCGCATCGCCGGTGTCGAGCAGCGCCTCGAAGCTCGTTGCCGAAGAGCCTGCAGGTGGATCGAAGCAGACATAATGCTCGATCGTGGTCCAGCGGTCCTTCATCTTGTCGACGATCGGCTGGAACGCGGCGTCATAGCACAGCACCTTGTCCTCGGCGTGGTTGGCGATGTACTCGAGCTGCTCCTCGAACAGTCGTGGGTTGATGGTGTGGATCACCCCGCCCATCCCGATCGCGCCATACCAGGCGACGAGATGGCGGCTGTGGTTCATCGCCAGCGTGGCGACGCGGTCGCCGGGCTGCAGGCCCAGCGCGACCAGTGCGCTCGCCAGCCGGCGCGCATCACGGGCGATGCCTGCCCAGTGGGTGCGGGTCTGCTTGCCATCGGCCCAATGGCTGACAATTTCACGCTTGCCGCTTTCGCGCTCGGCATGGTCGAGCAGGCGCATCACGCGCAGCTCATAATCCTGCATTCCGCCAACAATCATCCGACTCTCCTGACCCATGGCCCCCTTGCGGGGCGCAATTGTATTGCGATCAGAAAGCCCGAAGCGGAGCCCAAGTCAACTCACGAGGCGCAGGTCGGGGCGCTGGGTGGCAAAGGATTCGACTTCGCGCACCGCAATCCCGTCGAGCGCGCGCAGCGCCTCGATCGTCTCGGCATCCAGCCGGAAGCGATTGCCGAGCTTGACCGGCATCACCCGCCCCTGCCCCATGATCAGCCGGGCGTGGAGCTCGTCCTGGCCTCCGCCGGGTTCGCCCACCAGCTGCGAGAGTTGCGTCAGCGCCTCGGGACGCAGCACGTCGATGCTCGCGCGGTGGCGGAAGGTCACCTTGATCTCGTCGAGCGGACGTGCGCGGCGGATGGTGGCGCGCGGCGCCTGGTCCTCGCTCGACCGGTCGAATTCGAGCTCGATCAGCAGACAGGCGGACTGGCTCGCCCATTCGGGCATGGCCGCGACGATATCGTCATCGAACGAGCTTGCCGAAAACTGCCCGCTCTCATCCGACAGGTCGACCATGACAAAGGCGTTGCCACGCTTGCTCTGGCGCCGGTTGCAGCCTTCTACTAGCGCTGCGATCTTGGCGGTCTTGCGCTCGCCGACGCGGACATCCATCGTCTCGAGCACCTGCTGATAGGGCCGCGCGCCCTGCGACCGTGCTGTCGCTGCGAACTCGGTGACCGGATGCGCCGAGAAGAAGAAGCCGAACGCGTCGCGCTCCGCGGTCATCCGCTCGCCCATCGCCCAGGGTTTGGATGTGGGCAACCGCAGCGACTGGCCGGGTTGCTGGACATCGCCGAACAGACCGCCCTGCCCGCTGGTGCGCTGGCGATGCGCGTCCGCCGCAACCGCCAGCACCATGTCTGCGCCGCCATGCACAGAAGCGCGCTCGATCTCGAAACCGTCAAAGGCGCCTGCTGCGGCCAGGCTTTCGATCTGGCGCTTGTTGAGCTGGCCCGGATCGACCCGGTCGGCAAAGTCGCCCAGCGACGCGAACGGACCGCTCGCGATGCGCGTCGCGACCACGCCCTCCATCGCCTTTTCGCCGACGTTCTTGAGACCCGCGAGCGCATAGCGCACCGCCAGCCCCTCGGGTGTTTCCTCGACCGAGAACTCGGCCTCGCTGGCGTTGATGCACGGCGGCAGGCAGGCAACGCCCATCCTCCGCATGTCATCGACGAAGATGTTGAGCTTCTCGCTCTGGTGCATGTCGAAGCACATCGAGGCAGCGAAGAACTCGTGCGGGTGATGCGCCTTGAGCCACGCGGTCTGGTACGCCAGCAGCGCATAGGCCGCAGCGTGGCTCTTGTTGAAACCATAGCCTGCGAACTTGTCGATCAAGTCGAACAGTTCGTTGGCCTTCTTGGTATCGATGTTGTTGCGGCCTGCGCCCTCGACGAACCGGCCGCGCTGCTGGTCCATCTCCGCCTTGATCTTCTTGCCCATCGCGCGGCGCAGAAGGTCGGCATCGCCGAGCGAATAGCCCGCGAGCACCTGCGCTGCCTGCATCACCTGTTCCTGATAGACGATGATGCCGTAGGTTTCCTTGAGGATGTCCTCAAGCAAGGGGTGCGGATAGGTGATCGCCTCGCGCCCGTTCTTGCGCGCACCGAAGCTGGGGATATTGTCCATCGGACCCGGGCGATAGAGCGAGACCAGCGCGATGATGTCGCCGAACGCGGTCGGCTTCACCTGCGCCAGCGTGCGGCGCATGCCTTCGGATTCCAGCTGGAACACGCCGACGGTATCGCCGCGCTTGAGCAGTTCGAACACGCCCGCATCGTCCCAGGGCAGCGTGCTGAGATCGACCTTGATGCCGCGCTTTTCCAGCATCTCGGTCGCCTTGTGCAGCACCGAAAGCGTCTTGAGGCCCAGGAAGTCGAACTTCACCAGCCCCGCCGTCTCGACATACTTCATGTCGAACTGGGTGACCGGCATGTCCGATCGTGGGTCGCGATACAGCGGCACCAGTTGCGCCAGCGGACGGTCGCCGATGACGACGCCTGCGGCGTGGGTAGAGCTGTGTCGCGGAAGCCCCTCAAGCTGCATCGCAAGGTCGAACAGCCTTTTGACCTCGGCATCGTCGCGATACTGGTGGCGCAGCTCCTCGACGCCTGCCAGCGCGCGATCCAGCTTCCAAGGATCGGTCGGGTGGTTGGGCACCAATTTGCACAGCCCGTCGATGCGGCCATAGCCCATCTGCAGCACACGCCCCGTGTCGCGCAGCACCGCGCGCGCCTTCAATTTTCCGAAAGTAATGATCTGCGCCACGTGGTCGCGACCGTATTTGGCCTGGACATAGCGGATCACCTCGCCGCGCCGGGTTTCGCAGAAGTCGATATCGAAGTCGGGCATCGAGACGCGTTCGGGGTTGAGGAAACGTTCGAACAGCAGCCCCAGCCGGATCGGGTCGAGATCGGTGATGGTCAGCGCCCAGGCGACGACCGAGCCCGCGCCCGATCCACGTCCCGGACCCACCGGGATGTTGTGATCCTTGGCCCATTTGATGAAGTCGGCAACGATCAGGAAGTAGCCCGGGAAACCCATGCCGACGATGACGTTGACCTCGAACTCCAGCCGTTCGAAATACGCCGTGCGCTCTGCCTCGCTCTGGTCGGTATAGGTCGACAGCCGCATCTCCAGCCCGGCGAACGCATCCGCGCGCAGCTGCGCCGCCTCGCCCTCTAGATCGCCTGCAAGGCTGGGCAGGATCGGCTTGCGCTTGGGCGGCGCAAAGGCGCAGCGCTGCGCCACCACCAGAGTGTTGACCAAAGCCTCGGGCAGATCGCTGAACAGCTCGCGCATCATCGGCGCGGACTTGATCCACGCCTCGGGCGAGCTGCGTTCGCGATTGGCCGCACCGACATATTCGCCGCGCGCAATGCACAGCATCGCGTCATGCGCGGCGTGGAAGCCGGGGTCCGAATAGCAGGCGGGGTTGGTGGCAACGAGCGGCAGGCCGCGCGCGTAAGCAAGGTCAAGCAAGGCGGTTTCCGCCAGCGTCTCGATCTCCTCGCCGCGGCGGCACAGTTCGACATACAGCCGGTCGCCAAACAGCGTCTGCAGCCGGTCGCAATAGGCCTCAGCGGCACCGGTCTGGCCTGCAGCCAGCAGCCGCACCAGCGCGCCCTCGCCCGCGCCGGTCAGCGCGATCACGCCCTCTGTGCGGCCTTCGAGCCGCTCGAAAGGCACATGCGCGGGCAGCTCGAGCGGGCGATCGAGATGCGCGTGCGACACCAGATCGCACAGATTGTCATATCCGGTGGCGTTCTGGGCATAGAGCGCCAGCCAGTCGAGCACCGGCGCAGAGCCTGCGACATCGGGCCTCGCCACGCACAGCAACGTTCCGATGATCGGCTGGATGCCGCTTTCCATGCAGCCATCGGCAAACGGCATGCCCGCATACAACCCGTTGCGGTCGGCCAGAGCGATCGCGGGAAAGCCGCGCGCGTGTGCTGTCTTGGCGATCGCCTTGGGCTCGATCGCGCCTTCGAGCATGGTGTATGCCGAGAAGACGCGAAGCGGGACGAAGGGTTCATAAGCCATGGTTGGACGCTACCTTCAGGCCCGTGATTCGGGAACGGGTGGCACTCACTCGCCGGTGGATAAATCCTGCGCCGCGATCTTGCGCCGCACGTCGCGGACGGTGGACCAGATGCCATACAGGATCAGCGCGCCGAGGAAGAACCATACCCACAGCGGGATATCCTTGCCGACGATCGCCAGATAGCCATAGGCCGAGACGAAGCACGCGCCTGCGCACATCACCGGCAGCAGCGTCGGCTTGCCCGCGCGCGCATTGCGCACCAGCCAGGCGATGCTGGCGAGGAACAGCGGGATCGCGCCGACATAGATCGACGCGAAGATCCAAGGATTGACGCCATATTGCGCCCCCAGTTCGTTCGCCCAGGTGCTGATGGCCTCGATCATCTCGTTACTTCCCCTATCACTCGCTCGTCACCCCCGCGAACGCGGGGGTCCCGCTTCAGCGGTCCGATCCCACACTAGCGGGATTCCCGCTTTCGCGGGAATGACGAAAAAGCATAGCAGGAAATTCGCCTTTGAAGCGCCCCCGGTTACAGAAGCTTCTCGATATCCGCCTTCAGCTGCTCGGGCTTGATCATCGAGCCATAACGCGCGACGACGTTGCCCTTGCGGTCGATCAGGAACTTGGTGAAGTTCCACTTGATCGCCCGGCTGCCCATGAGGCCGGCCTGCTGGCTCTTGAGATACTTCCACAAAGGATCGGCCTCTTCTCCGTTCACGGCGATCTTGGCCGAGAGAGGGAAGGTGACGTCATAGGTCAGCGAGCAGAAGTTCTTGATCTCTTCGGCGTCGCCCGGCTCTTGCGCACCGAACTGGTTGCACGGATAGCCCAGCACCTCGAACCCGCGATCGCCAAGATCGCGGTGCAGCGACTCCAGACCTTCGTATTGCGGCGTGAAGCCGCATTTCGACGCGGTGTTGACGATCAGCAGCACCTTGCCGGCATAGTCGGACAGCGGCCTGGTGCTGCCATCGGGCAGCGGCATATTGTATTCAAAAACGGTCATGCGATCCTTCCATCGTGCAGGCGGACAACCCGGTCCATGCGCGTGGCCAGTCTTTCGTTATGGGTGGCCACTAAAGCCGCGCTGCCTTCTTCCCTTACAAGATGGAGGAACTCCGCGAACACTATGTCGGCGGTCGCCTCGTCCAGATTTCCGGTCGGTTCGTCGGCCAGAACCACCTTCGGGCGGTTGGCCAGTGCCCGGGCAACGGCAACCCGTTGCTGTTCGCCGCCCGAAAGCTGGCTGGGGCGATGGTCCAGCCGTTGCCCCAGACCCAGCCGCGAGAGCAGCTGGTCGGCACGCTCTGCAGCCTCGTCGCGGGTCTTGCCCATGATCAGCTGCGGCAGCACCACGTTCTCGCGCGCGGTGAAATCGGGCAGCAGATGGTGGAACTGGTAGATGAACCCCAAGGCCGTCTTGCGAAGCAGCGTGCGGCCGTTGCTCGACAGGTTCGCAGCCTCTTCGCCCGCGATGCGGATCGAACCGGTAAAGCCCCCTTCGAGCAGGCCCACCGCCTGCAGCATGGTCGACTTGCCCGAGCCCGAAGGCCCCAAGAGCCCGACGATCTCGCCCGGCTGCACCGCCAGGTCGATGCCCTTGAGCACATCGATGGTGACCCCGCCTTGCGCAAAGCTGCGGCGGACGTCGGTGAGATGGATGACAGCATCACTCATAACGCAACACCTGCACAGGATCGGTGCCCGAAGCCTTGAGCGCCGGGTAGAGCGTGGCGAGGAAGCTGAAGATCATCGCCATCGCAGTGATGCCCAGCACCTCCATCGGATCGGTGCGGCTGGGCAGCTCGGTAAGGAAGCGGATCGACGGGTCCCACAGCTCCTGCCCGGTGACAAGCTGCACGAACATCACGATGCTCTGGCGGAAATAGAGGAAGACAAAGCCCAGCCCCAATCCGGCCAGCGTGCCCAGCGATCCGATGATCAGCCCCACGGTAATGAAGATCTTGAGCAGCGACTTGCGGCTCGCCCCCATGGTGCGCAGGATCGCGATGTCGCGTGTCTTGGCGCGAACCAGCATGATCAGCGACGACAATATGTTGAACACGGCGACCAGGATGATGATCGACAGCACGATGAACATCGCCACCCGCTCGACAGCGAGCGCCTCGAACAATGAGGCATTGATCGTGCGCCAGTCAGAGATGATCGCCTGTCCTCGCAAACGCTCTGCCAGAGGAGCGAGGATCTGACTGACCTCGTCGGCATCGCGGGTGGTGACCTCGATCATCCCCACCTGATCGCCCAGCAGCAGCAGCAGCTGCGCATCGCGCATCGGCATGATCACGAACGCCTTGTCGTAGTCATACACGCCGATCTCGACGATCGCGGCGACCTCGTACAGAATTTCGCGCGGGACCGTGCCGAACGGTGTCGAGCGGCCCGCCGGATTGATGATGGTGATGCTGTCGCCGATGCGGACGCCCAGGTTCTGCGCCAGCCGCGATCCGATCGCGACCTTCGATGCGCCCGCCTTGAGCGCGCTCACCGAACCCAATACGGTCTTGTCCTTGAGCGCGGCGATGTCCGGCGCATCGGTGCCGCGCACCAGGATCGCCTCGACCCGGCCTTCATAGTTGACCAGCAGCGGCTGCTCGATCAGCGGCGATGCCGCCACGACGCCATCCATCTTGCGGGTTTCGGCGAGGATTTCCTGCCAGTTCTTCAGCCGTCCGCCATAGCCCTGCACCACCGCATGGCCGTTGAGCCCCACGATCTTGTCGAGCAGTTCGGCACGAAAGCCGTTCATCACGCTCATCACGATGATCAGCGCCGCGACGCCCAGCATCACGGCGATCAGGCTGATCCCGGCAACCAGGAAAATGAACGCTTCTCCGCGCCCTGGCAGCAGATAGCGTTTGGCGATCGTCCATTCGAATGTGGACAGCATAGACGTGAACCGGACCTTTCGGATGGCTGGCATGACCGGGTCGGATGCCGTTGCGACAGGGCTATGGCTCTAGCCAGCCCATTGGGAACTGACAATGCCGGATGATCCGCATGCCTGTTGCACAATGAACACAGAATGGACCAAAAATGGAGGCAAGCCGCGAATAACCCTAGCGTCGGCCGCCGCATTACGGAATCATGACACTGCGGATCAAGCGGCTACGGCCATGGGTTCGGGGATAGTTTCCGTCGTTTTGGGGAAAGCGGCGGTTACCAGGGTCCAAACGTTGCGATCATGGCGAAACCGCCATCTGCGCGCGACACAATGGATCTGATAAAGAGCGTCCGGGTCTTGGGGGCCGGACGCTCTTTTTTCGTCTGCAGCCCGCGTACCGCGCCTGCCCTGTCTGCGGATCGACCGACAAAAGATCCATCTTGAAACCGCCTCGCGATATCCTAAATTTGCGATGTGAGCCACGCCAACAGGGTGGCTCACTGTTACCGAAGCGCCACAGACATGGGCTTCAAAACTATGAAATCGCTTATATAAAGGATTTTGAAGATGAACCGTTTCGACTTTACCCCTTATCGCCGCACGACCGTTGGCTTCGACCGGCTGTTCGACTTGCTGGAAAATCAGGCGCGGGCCGCGCAGGGCGATAACTACCCGCCGTTCAACATCGAGCGCAACAGCGACGACGCCTATCGCGTCACCATTGCGGTCGCCGGCTTCAAGGCTGACGAGATCGACATCACCGCGCAGCAGAACCTGCTGGTGGTATCGGGTCGCAAGGCTGCGGAGACCGAATCGCGTGGCAACTTCCTCCACATGGGCATCGCCAACCGCAACTTCGAGCGCCGTTTCGAACTGGCCGATTTCGTCCGGGTCAGCGATGCGGGTCTCGAAGACGGCCTGCTGACCATCGATCTGGTCCGCGAAGTGCCCGAGGCGATGAAGCCCAAGAAGATCACGATCAGCAGCGGCACGCCCAAGCTGTCGGTGGTCGAAGGCGCCAGCCAGGAAGACGGAGACAGCAAGGCGGCGTGACGCCACGCCGTTTCCGGTTAAAAGGGTAGACTGCAACGGGGTGGGTCGGCAACGGCCCACCCTTTTTGCATGGCATGTCTTCTCCCCTACCGCTTGCGGGAGGGGTGGCCGCAGGCCGGGGTGGGCCTGTCCAGTTCTTCGAAATTTTTCAGGCCCACCCCGGTTCAGCAAGCTGAACCTGCCCCTCCCGCCTGCGGTAGGGGAAAAGGAAACACCCAAACAGAAGAGGGCGAGCCCTTGCGGGCCCGCCCTCCGCGCCCGCTCAGGACGCTGTTTTTCCCGGAGGCGGGATTGGCCGGGTCGCATTTACCGCACCCATCCCCGGAAAAACTCGGTATCTGGTCACCCCGCGCCACTGGGGCGCGGGGTCTTCTCCGGGGCCGGGTTCGGCCGGGTCGCATGGACCTTGCCCAACCCCGGAAAACTCAAAAACTCTCTGCAGGCAGGACGGTCACGCGGCTTCGGATATCTCCAGCAACGTCTCGCGGTCCACGATCTTCACCCTGCCCTGCTCCAGCTCGATCAACCCGGCGTCGGACCAGGCGGACAGCTGACGATTAATCTGTTCTCGTGACAAACCCGCGAACGTCCCCAATTCGCTCTGGCTCAGGTCCAGCTTGAGCTTGCCCTCATTGGCTCCCGACACCATCAGTCGCAGCAGATAGCGCGCCAGCCTGGGTCCGGAGGTGAACGCCCGGTCCGCCTCGATCACGTCGTTCGCCTGTCGCAGCCGCTTGGCCATCACCCGCAGCATCCGCCGCGGCATTGCGACATGGCGTTCGGCGATTTCCTCGAAGGCCGGGCGCGAGAGCGACAAGGCGGTCAGCTCGGTCAGTGCCTCAATCGACGCCGTTCTTGGCCCGCCATCCAGAAATGCGATCTCGCCGATCACATAGCCCGGTTCTGCATAATCCAGCACAATCTCGTGGCCGTTGCTTGCGACCATGCTGACGCGGGCAAATCCGGTCAGGATGATCAGCAGATTGTCGCCATCATCCCCCTGGCCCATGATCTCCTGGCCTTTGCGATAGCGCACGAAGTGACCACGCAGGATGATGTCGGAAAGCTCGTCGGTTTCGCAATCGGCAAACAGGCTGTGGCTGGCCAGCAGTTCGGCAAGCTCGTTGGCGTGCATGTTTGGCTCTACCCCTTCCTTTCTGTCCGCGATCAGGACCGTCGAGCAACTTTGCTTCAACCAGCCCTTCGCCGCTGACAGATTTCGTTTCCCACGAATCGCATTACGCCGCTGTGCGCTAACGCACAACACTGTCAAATAGAGTAAAAACTAGATTTAGCTGTGTGGTAAATTGGGGCAAAACGCCGTCGACACGGGGTGGACCGCACCCCGAGCACATTCAACATTGATGACGGTCGAGACGAGCCGGTAGCGCCGCCGCGCGAGGCCCAGAGTTCAGACGAGGCGGCTTTGAGCCACGGCCGCTTCGATGAAGCTTGCGAACAGCGGGTGCGGATCGAACGGCTTGCTCTTGAGCTCGGGGTGATACTGCACCCCGACGAACCAGCTGTGATCGGGCCGCTCGACGATCTCGGGCAGCACCCCATCGGGCGACATGCCCGAAAAAACCAGGCCGCCCTTTTCGAGACGGTCGTGATAGGCGGTGTTGACCTCGTAGCGGTGCCGGTGGCGCTCGCTGATCATGTCGCTGCCATAGATGCCCCGCACCCGGCTGTTGCCCGAAAGCCTGGCCGGAAACGCGCCCAGCCGCATCGTGCCGCCAAGGTCGCCCTCGGCGCTGCGCTTCTGAAGGCCCGATTCGCCCATCCATTCTGTAATCAGGCCGACAATCGGCTCGTCGGTCGAGCCGAACTCGGTGGTGGATGCAGCGGCTATGCCTGACGTGTTGCGCGCCGCCTCGATGCACGCCATCTGCATGCCCAGGCAGATGCCGAAGAACGGCACGTCGCGTTCGCGCGCAAAGCGGACCGAGGATATCTTGCCCTCGCTGCCGCGCTCGCCAAAGCCGCCGGGCACCAGGATGCCGTGCATCGGCTCGAGGACGGCTGCGAGCTCGTCATCGGGCAGCTTTTCGAACAGCTCGGCATCGAGCCATTTGACGTGGACCTTGACCCGGTTGGCAAGGCCGCCATGGACCAGCGCCTCGTGCAGCGACTTGTACGCATCCTGCAGGCCGACATATTTGCCGACCACGCCGATCGTCACCTCGCCTTCGGGATGCTCGTGGCGTTCCATGATGTCGGTCCAGCGCGACAGATCAGGCTCGGGTGCATCGTGGATGCCGAATGCGCGCAGCACCTCGTCGTCGAGGCCCTCGGCGTGATACTGGGTGGGTACCGCATAGATGCTCTTGGCGTCGAGCGCGGGGATCACCGCTTCCTTGCGGACGTTGCAGAACAAAGCGATCTTGGCGCGATCCGAGTCGGGCAGCGGCTTTTCGCAGCGGCACAGCAGGATATCGGGCTGGATGCCCAGCGAGGTCAGTTCGCGCACGCTGTGCTGGGTCGGCTTGGTCTTCAGTTCGCCCGCAGCCGCGATATACGGCACCAGGGTCACATGGACGAAGACGCTGTTCTCGCGGCCAATGTCGTTGCGCAGCTGGCGGATCGCCTCGATGAACGGCAGGCTTTCGATATCGCCGACAGTGCCGCCGATCTCGCACAATACGAAATCGAGATCCTCGGTTTCAGCCTGCGCGAACTCCTTGATCGCATCGGTGACGTGCGGGATGACCTGCACGGTCGCGCCCAGATAGTCGCCGCGGCGCTCGCGCTGGATGATCGTCTGGTAGATCCGTCCAGAGGTCACGTTGTCCGACTGGCGCGCCGAAACGCCGGTGAAGCGCTCGTAATGGCCGAGGTCGAGATCGGTCTCGGCGCCATCATCGGTCACATACACTTCACCGTGCTGATAGGGCGACATCGTGCCCGGATCGACGTTGAGATACGGATCGAACTTGCGGATGCGCACGCGGTATCCGCGTGCCTGGAGGAGAGCGCCAAGGCTGGCGGCCATGAGGCCCTTGCCAAGCGATGAAACCACGCCGCCGGTGATGAAAATGAAACGCGCCATGGGAGCAACCCGTTAGCCGTTCACGCGCAAGGCTGACAAGCGCGCGAATCCGCATGAAAAACAAAAAACTGTGCACATGCCGCCGATATGCGGCGAGCAGATCAGTTGGCGGGGGCCTCGCCTGCAGGGGCAGGAGCGGTCTGGGCCGGTGCGGCGGCTGCAGGAGCAGCCTCGGCGGGCGCGGAATTCTGCGCGCCAGCGGCCGACAGCGGGTCATTGCTCGCCGGCATGCCGGGCGCTGCCGGGCCGGGCGCTGCCAGCGGATCGGCCAAAGGTGCCGCAGCGCCGCGCTGCAGCGAGGTGTCGATATCGCCGGTCGAGTGCATGTTGGCCGCCATCACCGCGAGCACGATGCTGAGCACCACGAACAAGGTCGCAAGGATCGCGGTCATCCGGGTGAGCAGATCGCCCGCGCCGCGCGCGGACATCAGGCCGTTGGGGCTTCCGCCCACGCCCAGCGCGCCGCCTTCGGAACGCTGCATCAGGATGACACCCACCATCGCAGCCGCAATCAGCGTCTGCACGATGGTGATGAACAGGAAAATCGACGACATGAACGGTCAGACCCAGATAAAAGGAAAACTATTGGCGCGCACATAGCGACTAGACCTCGCCAGCGCAACCAGCGCTGGCCAAGGGCTGTTGCGGGGCGCCGGCACAACCGGCGCGGCGCATCGCGTCAGCGCGGGGCAGCCTGGATGATCGGCAGGAAGGTCTCCGCCTTGAGGCTGGCCCCGCCGACCAGCGCACCGCCGACATCGGGGATCGCCAGAATTTCAACCGCGTTGCCGGGGTTTACCGATCCACCGTACAGGATGCGGACGCCCGCGCCCGCAGCGCCCAGCCTGTCGGTCAACGTCGCGCGCAGCGCGGCGTGCATCGCGGCGATATCGTCCGCCACCGGAACCCGGCCCGTGCCGATCGCCCAGACCGGCTCATAGGCGACCGAAAGCCAATCGCCCGAGGCCGATGCAGGCAAGGATGCCGCCAGTTGGCCGGTGACGATGGCGATCGCATTGCCGGAATCGCGCTCCTCCAGCGTCTCGCCGACACACAGGATCGCGCCCATGCCCGCTTCCTGCAGCGCGCCGGCCTTTGCGGCGACATCGGCATCGCTCTCGCCCTGGTCGGCGCGGCGCTCGGAATGGCCGACGATCGAAAAGCTCGCGCCCGCCTCCTTGATCATCGCTGCCGACAGGCACCCGGTGTGCGCGCCCGACGCCTTGGCGTGGCAATCCTGCGCGCCGATGCCGATGCCACCGGCAGCTTGCGCAAACGCGGCGATCAGCGTTGCAGGCGGGCAGATGCCGACATCGACCGCCGTATCGCTGCCAGCCGCGTCGGCAATCGCCTTCAATATCGCGATATCGGCCTGCGTGCCGTTCATCTTCCAGTTGCCGACGATATAGGATTTGTGCTGCGTCACGCTGAGCTGCCCCCCGATGTGCCATTTGCCATTTATGGGCGGCGGCTAGCAAATCGTGCGGGGCTTGACCAGTGGCGGATGCGGCGCGCCAGGGGAAGGGTTGAAGCCTGCGACAAAGCCCCCTAAAGCTCGCCCGCGTTTTCACGAGGTGCGGCCATCCGGCAGCGCCTCTCATTGCGGGCTTCTCGATGATCAGCTTCTTCCGTTCCTTCTTCCAGTCCAAGATCGGCCTGGCGATCAGCTTCATCTTTCTGGCGCTGATCGCGGTGGCGTTTGCCGCATCCGATGTCACCGGCGGAGCAACCTTTGGCGGGGTCAGCAGCGAAAGCGTTGCAGAGATCGACGGCGACGGCATCGGCACGGCAGAGTTCTCCTCCACCGTGAGCAATGCCTTCAACCAGTTCCGCCAGCAGAACCCCCAGCTCGACATGGCGGCGTTCGAGGCGCAGGGCGGCATCGACGGCATCCTGGAACAGATGGTCGGCAGCTATGCCGCATCGGCATTCGGCCAGAGCATCGGGCTGGGCGCCAGCAAGCGACTGGTGGATAGCGAAATCGCCGGAATCCAGGCATTCAAGGGTGCCGATGGCCGCTTCGACGAGACGCTGTTCCGCAACGCGCTGGCCCAGCAGGGGCTGACCGAGGCACGGGTTCGCCTCGATATCGAACGCGGCCTGCTGAGCGATCAGCTGATGATCCCCGCGACCTTCGGCTCCAAGATGGCATCGCAGATGGCGCTGCCTTATGCCGGGCTGATCCTGGAAGGCCGCGAAGGCAACATCGCCTTTGTCCCGTCTGCCGCCTTCGCGCCCAAGACGGCGCCCAGCGATGCGCAGCTGCAGAGCTTCTTCTCGCGCAATGGCGCGCGCTACCGCATTCCAGAGCGCCGCGTGCTGCGCTTTGCCAGCTTCATCACCGATCGCTTCCGCGACCAGGTGAAGGTCACCGATGCCGAAATCGCGGCGCTCTACAAGACGCGATCGGCAGAATTCGCCGCGACCGAAAAGCGCGACCTTGAACAGCTGATCGTCCCCACCGAAGCCGCCGCCAAGGCGATTGCCGCCAAGATCAACGGCGGTGCCAGCATGGCGGCCGCTGCCAAGGACGCCGGCCTTGCGCCTGTTGACCTTGGCCTGCGATCGAAGGAAGAGCTGACCCGCGATGCATCGCCTGCGGTCGCCAATGCCGTGTTCGCCGCTGCATCGGGCAAGGTCGCAACGCCGGCCAAGTCGGCGCTGGGCTGGCACGTGGTCCGCATCGACAGCATCTCGGCGATCGCCGGACGCAGCCTGGCACAGGTCCGCGCCACGCTGGAAAACGAGATCGCGCAGGACAAACTGCGCCAGACGGTTGCGGATTTCACCGCCAATCTGGAAGACCGGATCGCCGATGGCGCCTCGCTTGCGGACATCGCCAAGGACGAAAAGCTGACCCTGGAAGTGAGCCCCGAGCTGCTCGCCAACGGCCAGTCGCCCAGCCGCCCGGACTTTGCCCCGATCGGCGCCTATCAGGCGATGCTGCCGGTGGCGTTCGGGCTGGAAGAGGATGCCGGCCCCCAGCTGGTCGAGGTCCAGCAAGGCAAGGAATTCGCGATCTTCGAGGTTCAGGAAATCAAGCGCGCCGCGCCGCCGCCGCTGGCCAGCATCCGCGATGTGGTCGCGCGGGACTGGGCCTTGGCGCAGGGCCTTTCATCGGCCAAGAAACTCGCCGACAGCATCGCCAAGTCATCGCGCACCAGCGCCGACCTTTCCAAGGCGGTGACCGGTGCCAAGGTGCCGTTGCCCGGGATCGAGCAGATCGCCACCAACCGCCAGACGATCATGCAGCAGCAGGGCCGCGTTCCGCCGCCGGTGGCGCTGCTGTTCAGCATGGCTGAAGGCACCACCAAGGTGCTCGAAGGCCCCAACCGCACCGGATGGTTCATCGTGCACCTGAGCAAGATCAACCGCGGCGATGCCAGCAAGGTGCCCGAGCTGCTGCAGGCCACCCGCACCCAGCTGGGTCAGGTCGTCGCCGACGAATATGGCCAGCAGCTGATGGCGGCGATGAAGGCCACGACCAATGTGAAGCGCAATCCGGCGGCGATCAAGCGCGTCAAGGACCAGCTCACCGGCCGCACCCGAGAGAATTGATGGTTGGCACAGCAAGCCACAATGTCGACCCCGCCGCGCAGGCGCTGGCCTCTGGCCGATCGGCGCTGATCTGGCGGCGGCGCATCGCCGATACCGAAACCCCGGTATCGGCAGCGCTCAAGCTGATCGAGCCCGAGCGCGGCGACTTCCTGCTCGAATCGGTCGAGGGCGGCGAGACCCGCGCCCGGCACAGTTTCGTCGGCATCGCGCCCGATCTGGTGTTCCGCGCCTCGGGCGAAAGCGCCGAGATCAACCCCGCCTGGGCCACCGACCGGACGGCGTTCGCACCCTGCGCCGAAGGATCGCTGCAGGCGCTGCGCACGCTGGCCGGACGATGCCGGATGGACGTGCCTCCCGAGCTGCCGCGCGCGCTGGCTTTCCTGGTCGGCTATTTCGGCTATGAGACGATCGGGCTGGTCGAGCATCTGCCGCGCGCGCCGCAGTCCGCGCTTGCCCTGCCTGACATGCTGTTCGTACGCCCCACGGTGTTGCTGATCTTCGACCGGCTCAAGGACGAGCTGTTCCTGATCGCACCGGTCTGGGCCGAGGGCGATGTCGATCCCGCACGCCTGATCGCGGCTGCCGAAGACCGGCTCGATGCTGCCGAGCGCGCGCTGCAGGCGGCGCTGCCTGCCCCTTCGCGCGATGCCGGAGCTGACCCGCAGACGCTGGTCCCTTCCCCCGTGCTGGCACCCGGCGCCTATGGCGAGATGGTGCTCAAGGCCAAGGATTACATCGAGGCGGGCGACGTTTTCCAGGTCGTGCTCGCGCAGCGCTTCACCGCGCCGTTCACGCTGCCGCCGATCGAGCTCTACCGCGCGCTGCGCCGGGTGAACCCCTCGCCGTTCCTCTATTTCCTCGACCTGCCCGGTCTGGCGCTGATCGGGTCGAGCCCCGAGATCCTGGTGCGGGTGCGCGACGGCGAGGTCACCATCCGCCCGATCGCCGGCACCCGCCCGCGTGGCAAGACCCCGGCGGAAGACATCGATAACCGCACCAGCCTGCTCGCCGACCCCAAGGAGCTCGCCGAACACCAGATGCTGCTCGATCTGGGCCGCAACGATGTCGGGCGCGTGGCCAAAGCGGGCACGGTGCGGGTCACCGACAGCTTCACCGTCGAGCAGTACAGCCATGTGATGCACATCGTCAGCAACGTGGTGGGCGAACTTGTGGATGACCGCGATGCCATCGATGCGCTGTTCGCAGGGTTCCCCGCAGGCACCGTCAGCGGCGCGCCCAAGGTACGCGCGTGCGAGATCATCGCCTCATTGGAGCCCGAGACGCGCGGCGCCTATGCCGGCGGCGTCGGCTATTTCGCCCCCGATGGCTCGGTCGACAGCTGCATCGTGCTGCGCACCGCGATCGTCCGCGATGGCACGATGCACGTCCAGGCGGGCGCAGGCATCGTCGCCGACAGCGTTCCCGAATACGAACAGCGCGAATGCGAAGCCAAGGCCGGCGCCCTGTTCGCCGCCGCGCGCGAGGCGCTGCGGCTGGCCAGCCAAGCAGGATACGGCCAATGATCCTTGTCATCGATAACTACGACAGCTTCACCTACAATCTGGTGCATTACCTGATGGAACTGGGTGCCGAAGTCCGCGTCGAGCGCAACGATGCGCTCACCGCGCGCGAAGCGCTGGCGACCAACGCGCAGGCGTTCCTGATCTCGCCAGGACCGTGCACCCCCAATGAGGCAGGCATTTCGCTCGATCTGGTCGCGGCGTGTGCAGATGCCGGAAAGCCGCTGCTCGGCGTGTGCCTGGGGCACCAGTCGATCGGCCAGCATTTCGGCGGTGAGGTGATCCGCGGCGGGCTGATGCACGGCAAGACATCGCCGGTGGTGCACGACGATAGCGGGATGTTCAAAGGCCTGCCCTCGCCATTCCAGGCGACGCGCTACCACTCGCTGGTGGTGCCCGAAGCCAGCCTGCCACCCGAGCTGCGCGTCAATGCGCGGGTCGCGGTGGAGGACGGCACGACGCCGCATGTCATGGGCTTTGCTCACACGACCCTTCCGATCCACGGCGTCCAGTTCCATCCAGAAAGCATCGCCACCCAATACGGCCACCGGATGCTTGCCAATTTCATGACGATCGCCGGGCTGGATGTCTGCCCGATGCGCGCGGAGCTGCTCGCATGACCCGCCTGCCCGACACCAGCCATCCGCTGAGCCGCGACGCCGCCGCCGAGGCCTTCACCGCGATCCTCGACGGGACGGTCGATGACGAGGCGATCGCGCAGTTCCTGATCGCATTGTCCGAGCGCGGGGAGACCGCGATCGAGATCGCCGCCGCCGCGCAGGCCCTGCGCGACCGGATGATCCCCATCGCCGCGCCTGCAGGAGCGGTCGACGTGTGCGGTACCGGCGGCGATGGCCATCACAGCCTCAACGTCTCGACCGCCGTCTCGCTGGTCGTCGCCGCGTGCGACGTGCCTGTCGCCAAGCACGGCAATCGCGCCGCCTCGTCCAAGGCAGGGGCTGCCGATACGCTCGAGGCTTTGGGGATGGACATGACCGCCGCGGGCGCAACGGCGGAACAATCGTTGGCCGAGATCGGCATCTGTTTCCTGTTCGCGGTCAACCACCACCCTGCAATGCGGCGGATCCAGCCGATCCGGCAGAAGATCGGCAAGCGCACGATCTTCAACCTGATGGGGCCGCTCGCCAATCCGGCGCGGGTGAACCGCCAGCTGATCGGCATTGCGCGCCCGGGCTATGTGCATGTCTATGCCGAGGCGCTCGAGATGCTGGGCACCGAACATTCGCTGATCGTCTCGGGCGACGAAGGGCTCGACGAGCTGTCGCTGGCGGGCGGCAACGAGGTCGCCGACATCGGCGCGGACGGCGTGATCATGAAGCGCTGGCAGGCGAGCGACGCCGGGCTGCCGGTGCACCCCATCGAGGCGATCCGCGGCGGCGATGCGGCGTTCAACGCCGCCGCCTTGCGCCGCCTGCTGCAGGGCGAGACCGGAGCCTACCGCGATGCGGTGCTGTTCAACGCGGCTGCCGCGCTGCTGATCGCGGGCGAGGTCGACACGCTGGCCGACGGCGCCGAAGAGGCGGCTGAAGCGATCGACAAGGGGCTGGCCAACGCGCTGCTCGACTGCTGGATTGATTTTACGAAAGCCGCAGCATGAACAAGCTGGAAGAAATCTGTGCGGTCAAGGGAATCGAGGTCGAATGGCGCAAGGGCCTTGCCTCGCTGGCAGAGATGGAGCGCCGCGCCGCCGACGCGACAGCGCCGCGTGGCTTTGCCAAAGCGCTGGCCGAAAAATCTCTCACCGGTTTCGGCCTGATCGCCGAGATCAAGCGCGCTAGCCCATCCAAGGGCCTGATCCGCGCCGATTTCGACCCGGCAGCGCATGCCGCAGCCTATCAGGCGGGCGGCGCTGCCTGCCTGTCGGTGCTCACCGATGTGCCGTATTTCGAAGGGCATGACGATTTCCTGCTCGCCGCGCGCGCCGCCTGCGACCTGCCCTGCCTGCGCAAGGACTTCATGGTCGATGTCTGGCAGGTCGCCGAAAGCCGCGCGCTGGGCGCTGATGCGGTGCTGATCATCGTTGCCGCATTGGACGACGCGACGATGGCGGATATCGAGACCGCCGCGCTCGACATGCAAATGGATGTGCTGGTCGAAGTGCACGACGAAGCCGAGCTGGAGCGCGCGCTCAGGCTGCGTTCGCCGCTGATCGGGGTCAACAACCGCGACCTGCGCAGCTTCGAGACCGACATCGCCAACACCGAGCGGCTGGTGAAGCTGATCCCCGAAGGGTACATCCCGGTATCGGAAAGCGGCATCTACACGCACGAGGATTGCGTCCGGCTGAGCCAGCATGGCGTACGCAACTTTCTGGTCGGAGAATCGCTGATGCGGCAGGACGATATCACCCGCGCAACGCGGCTGCTGCTCACCGGATCAGCGGACTGATGGCCGACCTCACCCATCTCGACGCCAGTGGTGCTGCGCACATGGTGGATGTCTCCGCCAAGGCCGACACCGTGCGCGAAGCGGTGGCCGAAGGCATGATCAGCATGGCGCCCGAGGTGATCGCCGCGATCCGCGCGGGCGACATCAAGAAGGGCGACGTGCTGGGCACCGCGCGCATCGCGGGCATCATGGCGGCAAAGCAGACCAGCAGCCTGATTCCGCTGTGCCACCCGCTGCCGATCAGCAGCGTTTCGGTAGACTTCGACTTTACCGATACCAGCGTCCGCGTGGAAACCCGCGTGCGCACTTCGGGCAAGACCGGGGTGGAGATGGAGGCGCTGACGGCTGCCAGCATCGCTTTGCTCACCATCTACGACATGGCCAAGGCGCTGGACAAGGGCATGGTCATCGGCCCCGTCCGGCTGCTCGCCAAGAGCGGCGGCAAATCGGGCGACTGGGTCGCGCCCTGATGGCGGGCGGGCTGATCGCGCTGGCCGAGGCACAGAAGCGGCTGCTCGCGCTCGCCACAACAAAGCCTGCTGTCAGGCTCGGCCTGCTCGAGGCGAATGGCCATATCCTCGCGGAACCATTGATCGCGCTGCGCAGCCAGCCCGCTGCGGATCTTTCCGCGATGGATGGCTATGCCGTGCGCGCCGCCGACCTGCCCGGCCCTTGGACGATCATCGGTGAAAGCGCCGCCGGGCGGCCTTTTGATGGCGCCATAAGCGCAGGCGAAGCGATACGCATCTCCACCGGCGCGATCGTCCCAGCCGATGCCGATGCGGTGGTGGTGCAGGAAGACACTGGCATCGATGGCGCAACGCTGACCCTGACCGGCGACGGACCGGCGCGACCCGGTGCGCATATCCGCCGTGCCGGGCATGATTTTGCCGAAGGCGCGCTGCTCGCGGCGGCGGGCACGCGGGTAGATGCGCGGCTGATCGCGCTGGCGGCGATGGCGGGCCACGGCTCGCTCAGCGTCCACGCGCCCGTGCGCGTGACGATCCTGAGCACCGGCGACGAGTTGGTCGCGCCCGGCACTCCGCTGCCCAGCCCCGCGCACATCCCGGCCAGCAACGGCATCATGCTCTCGGCCATGCTGCAGGCGCTTCCGGTGGACATCACCATGCCGCCGCTGCTGCCCGACCGGCTCGAGGCAATCGCAGCGGCGATCGCCAACCACAGCGACTCCGATATCATCGTCACCACTGGCGGCGCCTCGGTGGGCGACCACGACCTCATCCAGCCCGCGCTGCTCCAGAGCGGCGGAACGCTCGATTTCTGGCGGATCGCGATGCGCCCGGGCAAGCCGGTGATGGTCGGGCGGATGGGCAATGCCATCGTGCTGGGTCTGCCGGGCAATCCGGTGTCGTCCTATGTCACCGCGCTGCTGCTGCTGCTTCCGCTGGTCAGGACATTCGCCGGATATCAGCACGTTCTACCTGATATCTCGCAAGCCGAGGCCGGCACCGCCTTCCCTGCGAACGGCGCCCGGCAGGATTTCATGCGCGCAAGGATCGATGGCGGGCGGCTGTTCCCGGTATCGAGCCAGGACAGCGGCGCGCTGTCCTCCTTGCATGCCGCCGATGCGCTGGTTGTTCGCGCCGCGCACCAGCCTGAAGCCGCGCAAGGCGACCTACTCGACTATATTGCGCTTGCCTCCGGCTCATAACACAAGGTCTTGACCTGACCGGCTTTGTTTCGTAATTGTTCCGTATTCGTTCGACCGCCGACCCACCGGCGCAGAAAGGAACATTCAGCATGCTGACCCGCAAACAACACGATCTGATCCGCTTCATCCAGGTACGGCTGGAGGAAGACGGCATTTCCCCCTCTTTCGAGGAAATGAAGGAAGCGCTGGATCTCAAGTCGAAGTCGGGTGTCCACCGGCTGGTCAGTGCGCTGGAGGAACGCGGTTTCATCCGCCGCCTGCCCAACCGTGCGCGCGCGCTCGAAATCCTCAAGCTGCCCGAAGCGAGCGTCAAGCCGCGCGCCAAGGAACTGGCCGCGGCCGCAGCCGCCAAGACCGATGCGGCCAAGAGCAACATCGTCAGCATGGATGCGGTGCGCAAGGCGCAGCCTCCGGTCGCTGCCAACAACAATGTGCTGGAAATTCCGCTGCATGGCCGGATCGCTGCGGGCGCGCCGATCGAAGCATTCGAGGGCACCGAAATCCTTCCCGTGCCCGCCGCGCTGCTGGGCAGCGGCGAGCATTATGCGCTGGAGGTGTCGGGCGATTCGATGATCGAGGCAGGTATTCTCGATGGCGATTTCGCTCTGATCCTGCGCACGGAATCGGCGCGCGATGGCGAGATCGTGGTGGCGCTGGTCCGCGGCGAAGAAGCAACGCTCAAATATCTGCGCCGTGAAAACGGCCGCATTCGGCTCGATCCGGCCAATGCTTCCTATGATCCGCAATATTATGCGCCGCACGAAGTGCAGGTGCAGGGCAAGCTTGCAGGCCTGCTGCGCCGCTATCACTGACCAGCCTTGCCGATCCGATGCGGCATGGCACGGATCGGCGAGCTGCCGTCATCGCTGACGAGCACTGCACGGGGCCCCCGCTCCACCTTGGAGGTTGACCGGGCCAGCACCGGGGTGTCCCGTTTTCGCTACAGTCCGAGGCGCAAGAAATCGCTTTTCATTTGGAAGACGGCTGTCCAAGCTGCCCAGGTCTGCGATCGAGAACCGGGGGGCCCCTATGATCAAAGCTGCAGTGGCACTGGCGAGCGGGATCGGTCTGTTTCTGGTGGCACCAGCCCATGCCGCACCCGATCGCACCAGACTGGACGCCCTGATCACGCAGTTCGAGGCGGCCGATGCCAACAGCAATGTCGAGGGTTATCGCAAGCTCGCAGACCAGACCCTCGCCGAAGCACGGCGGCTCTATCCTGCCGGCCACCCCGAGATTGCCGCACGCGCGCTGTATGTCGCCCAGGCGCTGGCTGCGTCGGGCGAGATGGATCCGGCCAAGGCCGAGGTCGACAGGATCATCCCCGTGCTTGCGGGCGCGCGGGGATACAAGGCGGACTGGCGCAATGCGCTCAGCCTGCGTGCCTATATCCTCAACTTCAAGGGCGATCATGCCGGTGCGCTGGCGATCAACGAACAGCTCGCCGCCGAATATGCCAGCGATCCGTCAAGCCAGGGCATTCGCGACCATGCCGTAACGCTGTCGAACCTCGCAGCGTCGTATCTCGAACATGGCCGGCTGGATGATGCGCTGGCGCGCAATGCCGAGGCGATCCGCATTGGCCTCGCGCTGGATCCCGTCCCGCAGGACGTCGCCATCTGGAGCGCCAACCGGGTCGTCTATTTCTATTCCGCCGGGCGCACCGAAGACGCCATCGTCACCGCGCAGGAAGGCATCGCGCAAGCAGGCGGCGCGCTCGGCACCGATCACCCGGCGATGGCCAACCTATACGCCAATCTCGGCGCGATCCTGATGCGGATCAACCGTCCGCACGATGCCATGGCGCCGATCCGGCAGGCCTATGAACTGATCGAAAAGGCCAATGGCGGCCCCAACCAGAACAGCGCGACGATGCGGACGCAATTTGCCCAGGCGCTGGTGCGGGCCGGGCAGCTCAAGGATGCCCTCGCCTTTCTCGATTATGCCACGCCGATCATCGATGCCCAGCTGGGCGCACAGAGCGACCGGTCGCTGGTGGCCCGCGATACGCGGCTGGTCGCGCTGATCGCGCTCGGCCAGGGTGCGCAGGCCGAAGCGCTGGCCAGGGAGCTGCTGGCGGTGCGCGATGCGCGGCTGCCCGATGGCCACAGGGACCGCGCCAATACGCGCGACAATCTCGCCAAGGCCGCCTTCTCGATCGAGAATTGGGCAACCGCGCGCGATGCAGCCGCGCAGGCCGTGGACTTGCGCAGCAAGGCGCTCTCCCCCGACCATCCCGATCTGCTGCTGTCTCGGGCATTTTTGCTGCGCGTGGAGGACCGCGGCGACTTGCGCCCGGCAACCGAGCTCGTCGCCGAGGCGCGCCAGGTTTTCGAGGCGCTGACCTTGAACGCGCAGCTTGCCCGCGGGTCCGCCCAGGCAGAACGCCAGCGGCCCGCTTATGGCTGGCTGGCGGAAGTGTTCGCGCGGCGCGGTGCGGCAGACGATGCCTTCCGTGCCCAGCAATGGGCGGCGCGCACCGCACTCGACGACACGCTGGCGATCGCGGCGAGCGAGCTTTCCGCCAAGGCAGACCCCCAGCTTGCCAGCCTGCTGGTGCGACGCCGCGAACTGGTGGCGGCGCGCCAGGGGCTCGAGGCGCGGATCGATGCCAATGGCGCGCGCCCAGATCCGAAGTTCGATCTGGCGGGCGTTTCGAACGATCTGGCCGGAAACCGCAGCGAGATCGCTGCACTCGATGCCGGACTGACCCCCGAGCAGCGCAACAGCCTGATGTTTGCCCCCGCCAGCGTGAAGGACATTCAGGCGACCGGCGCGCGGGGCGACGTCAGCATCATGATCACCGATATCGGCGACAGCTGGCTGGTGACCGCGCTGGATCCCGGACGCGTGCTGCAGACCCTTATCGGCGCCGATGCTCCGGTGGACGCGCTGGTCGCGCGGCTGCGCGCCGTGTCCGCTCCGGCCGGCGATGGCGTGCTCGACCGGGCCGCATCGTCGCAGCTGTTTGCAGCGCTTTTCCCCGGCGAAACCGCAGCGCTGGTGCGCTCGGCGCGGCAGCTTTACGTGACCGCCAACGGCTCGCTGGGGTCCCTCCCCTTCGGTTTGCTGTCGGCCGATCGCGCCGGCCGTGGGTTGCTCATGGAGAAATCGACCATCGTGCGGCGGGTGGGCGTGCCACGCGGCCGGACGGCGGCCTTCGCGCCCACCGGAAACACGCTGATCGCCTTTGGCGGCGTAAAGGGTGCGCCCGCGCGAACCTTGATGGCGATGCGCTCGGCAAGCACCGCCAGAACGATTGCCGATCTGCCCGACCTGCCCGATTCACGCCGCGAACTCGCTGCGCTCGGCCAGGCGATCGGCACCGGGTCGGCGCAGCTTCTGGTCGGCGATGACGCCACCGAAGAAGCCTTACGCCGCGCCACTGTCCCGCCCGGCGCGGTGCTGGCCTTCGCCACCCATGGCCTGCTTTCGGGCGAGCTCGACGGGTTGAGCGAGCCCGCGCTGCTGCTGTCACCCGCAGGCAACGACGACGGCCTGCTCAAGCCCAGCGAGATTGGCGCGATGAACCTGCCTGCCGGGCTGGTGATCCTGTCGGCGTGCAACACCGCAGCAACCAGCTCGACCGATCGCCCGCAGCTGGCAGGCCTGGTCCAGGGCTTCTTCCTCGCCGGGGCCGAGCGCGTGCTGGCAAGCCATTGGCCGGTGCGCGATGATGTCGCCCGGCGGCTGTCGGTCAGCACCGTGCGCGGCATGAACAACCGCCTGGCGCCGGCCGAGGCACTGCGCCGCGCGATCACTCAGGTCCGCAAGGGATCTGACGGCGAACCGGCCATCGACAAACCCGCGCTGTGGGCGGTGTTCGAGCTGTTCGAAGCCAATTGAACGGCCGAGCGGGCTTTCAGTCAACAGCAGCAAGATCGCGTAATTCAATCACCGCCCAACGCTGTTGGTCGCCAAGCTTGAAGCAAAGCGCGATCAGGCGTGCGCATTCCCATTCGGCCGTGTGGCGCTCGACCGAACTTAGAGCCTCGCGCCTGCAAGATCAGCGCCTTCGCGCAAGGCCTTAAGTTTCTTGGCGGTCACCAGCGGGTCGATCTTCCCATAGCCGGCGAAGGTGCCGAACCCGCAATCGGTGCTGCCGATGATACGGTCTGCGCCGACAATGCCGGCGAAACGCTCAAGCCGCTGCGCAATCAGTTCGGGGTGCTCGACATAATTCGAGCAGGTGTCGATGACCCCGGGAGCCAGCCGCTTGTCGCCGGGGATTTTCGCATCGCGCCACACCGTCCATTCATGTTCGTGCCGGGGGTTGGCCCCTTCGAACAGGATTGTGGCAGGGCGCGCGGCGAGCACGATGTCGACCACGCGCTCGAGCGGGATATCGTGATCGTGCGGACCTTCGTAATTGCCCCAGCAGATGTGCATGCGCATTCGCTCGGGCGGGATGTTGGCGGTGGCAGCGTTCAGCGCCTCGACATTGGCGGCAGCGACCTTGAGGAACTCGTCCTCGGACAGGTCCTGATAGCCGGTATGGCGCGACATCGCCAGATCGGGGCAGTCGAGCTGCAGGTCAAACCCGGCACCCACGATCGTCTTGTATTCCTCGCGCATGGCATCGGCGAGATCGGCCAGATACGCCTCGTGGCTGGGATAGTGGCGGTTGACCTGGAAGGCGGTGATCAGCCCGGGGGAGGCCGCGTTCATGAAGCCACGCCCGCCTGGAGCATGTGCATCCATCGCGGCACGAAAGCGGCGGATATCGTCGTGCAGCGGCTCGAGCGATACCAGCTTCACCGGACCGATGCACGAGGCACGAACGAATTCCTGACTGCCCATGATCGCGGAAAGCCTGCGCGCCAGATCGGGAACTTCGGCCAGATCTGCGGCCGGCTTGCGATCGACGTGCCCGCCAAAGCCCGACAGCCGCTCTATCATGTAGGTCGAATAGCCGACCTTGCCCATTTCGCCGTCGCTGACGATGTCGACTCCACATTCGCGCTGGAACGCGACCGAGCGATTGACCGCATCGGACACCGCAGCGTCGAACGCGGCAGCATCATAGGGTTCGCCTGCATCGCGCGCGAGCAGCAGCGCAGTCAGCTCGGGTCCACGCGGCATCGATCCGACATGGGTTGTGGCGATATAGGTCATTTAGCCCTCCTGATAACGTTTCACGGCCGCTGAATTCGCTCCTTCGCCCATTTGGAGGGACCACACAAAGTGATAGCAGCGATCCAACACGATCAGTCCTGTTGATATGTGAGACAGGCCGTTGCCGGGCTGAAACGCGGCATCGGCGCTGCGCATCAGATCACGCACGCACGGCCCGGAGCTGGCCGGTTCAGCCTTGTCCGCGGCCGGATGATGATCCTACAGGTTTGCGGCGCGGGCATAGCGCTCGCGGGTGGTGGCAACATTGCGGCGGGCGGCCTCGACGGCTTCTTCCTCGGTGGCAAACAGCAGATGATCGATGACCGAACCCAGATGGCCTCGCATCGCCGTACGGGCTGCACTCGGGTTACGCGCACGCAGCGCGTCGAGCACTGCGAGATGCTCTTCCACCACCGGTTGCACGTTTGCGGTCCTCGCCTTTTCCAGCAGCAACGCGCAATTTGGCGATGTCGAACGCAGCCGCCACATCTCCTCGACCTGGTTGCGAATGACGGCGTTGCGGGTTGCGGATGCGATCATCAGGTGGAACGCCCGATCGGCGTTGGTGCTTCCTCCTGGTAGCCGATTTTCGTGCTCGATCTCTCCGACCAATTTTTCGAGTTCGGCTATCTCGTCGTCCTGGATGTGTACGGCTGCCAGAGCGGCAGCCTCGCCTTCGATCAGCATGCGCGCCTCCATGAGTTCAAAGGCGGTGATGGAAAAGCCGGGAGCCTCGGCTTCGCCGGGTATCGCGCAAACATACGCTCCCGAACCGATCCGCACATCGATCAACCCCTGCACTTCAAGCGCGATCATCGCTTCGCGCACGGCTGGTCGGCTGACATTGTACTGCAACGAGAGTTCGCGTTCGGCAGGAAGGCGACCCCCAATGGCATAGCGCCCGGCTGCCAGTTCGGAGAACAGCTGCCGTGCCAGCTTCTGATAGAGGCGCTCGGGCCCCTGCGCGCGCTCAAGACTGATTTCTTTTTGTGGTCGCGCCATCGCTGGACCTTCCTGCCTGACAGAGCCGAGCCGAACGATCGACATCATATGCAGATAGGTCTTACCAATTTGGTTGAAATCGGCAATATAATCTTTATCACCGAACCATAGCACAGCATCCGGGAGAGGAAAGCGGATCTCATGAAGATACAGTCGGCCAAAGTGATCGTAACCTGTCCGGGGCGCAATTTTGTCACTCTCAAGATCATGACCGATCAGGGCGTCTACGGGATCGGGGATGCGACGCTGAACGGACGCGAGAAGTCGGTGGTGGCGTATCTGGAAGAGCATGTCGTCCCCTGCCTGATCGGCATGGACCCGCGGCGGATCGAGGATATCTGGCAGTATCTCTATCGTGGTGCATACTGGCGGCGCGGCCCCGTGACGATGCGCGCCATTGCAGCGGTCGACATGGCGCTGTGGGACATCAAGGCCAAGATGGCGGGCATGCCGCTTTACCAGCTACTCGGCGGGCGCAGCCGTGACGGCGTCATGGTCTATGGCCATGCCAATGGCAGCGATATCGCAGAGACCGTGGACGCGGTCGGCCATTATATCGACATGGGCTACAAGGCGATCCGCGCGCAGACCGGGGTTCCGGGCGTCAAGGACGCGTACGGTGTCGGGCGCGGTAAATTGTACTATGAACCGGCCGACGCATCCTTGCCCTCCGTCACCGGATGGGACACCCGCAAGGCGCTGAACTATGTGCCCAAATTGTTCGACAAATTGCGCGACACTTATGGCTTCGACCACCATCTGCTGCACGATGGCCACCACCGCTATACCCCGATGGAAGCGGCACAGCTGGGCAAGGCGCTGGAGCCCTATTCGCTGTTCTGGCTGGAAGACTGCACGCCGGCCGAAAACCAGGAGGCGTTCAAGCTGGTACGGCAGCACACCACCACGCCCCTGGCGGTCGGCGAAATATTCAACACCATCTGGGATGCGAAAGACCTGATTCAGAACCAGCTGATCGACTATATCCGCTGCACGATCGTCGGCGCGGGCGGGATCACGCATATGCGCCGGATCGCCGATTTCGCCGCACTCTACCAGATCCGCACGGGCAGCCACGGCGCGACCGATCTGTCTCCGGTGACGATGGGGTGCGCGCTGCATTTCGACACCTGGGTGCCCAATTTCGGCATCCAGGAATATATGCGCCACACCGAGGAAACCGACGCGGTTTTCCCGCATGATTATCATTTCGATCAAGGTGAGCTTTTCTGCGGCGAAACCCCCGGCCACGGCGTCGACATCGACGAGAAGCTGGCAGCGCAGTATCCATACAAGCCCGCCTATCTCCCGGTTGCGCGGCTCGAAGACGGAACGATGTGGAACTGGTAATTCGGTGCTCGCACCGGTCGACACCAGCGGCGCGGGCGATGCCTGCAATGCAGGCCACCTTGCCGCGCGGATGGACGGGGCGGACTGCGCCACCGCGACGCTTGCTGGTCACGCGCTTGCCGGCTGGACAATCATGCAAGCTGGGGCGTTCGCGGCGCGCTAGGCCGAATGGCGCAGCGTGACATTGCGACCTGCTGAGCCCATACCAATGCGGAGTTATTTGACAAAACCTGGTCTAGCCACTTGGCATTTAAGGCCTCTGACAGCCACGCGATCCTGCCATGCCACTGCCAAATGGTGGCAGAATCGCGCCGTTATCGCCCGCTATTTGTGTTTTTGATCGCATCGCATCTGTTAATTTAATTTGTGTTGCCAAGACGGCCATGCAAATTGGCAATACCAATAAGAATTTCAGGGAGAGGGTGATGCGCAAAGCATCCTGGTTACTGGGCAGCGCGAGCTTGCTCTTTTTTGTGGCTCCGGCCGCCGCACAAACGGCTGGAGGCCTGGGCTCCGCAGATTCAGAGGCTGAAACAGAGGCTACGGGCACCGATGCCATTGTCGTCACCGGATCGCGGATCGATCGCGCCGGTTTCGTCGCGCCAACGCCCACCGTGGTGGTGACAGCGGAAACTTTCGAGAACCGCGCGGCCGTCAACGTTGCCGACGTCATCAACGAAATTCCTTCTTTCCGCCGGACTCAGGCTCCTGAAAGTGGCGGCATCGGCAATCCGGGCGGCAACAACATCGACTTGCGCGGCCTGACGCCGGTCCGCACGCTCGTGCTGCTTGACCGCATGCGCCTCCCCGCCGTCAATCAGCCCGGCTCGACCGTTGCAGGCGCAACCGATCTCAACGTGATCCCCGCCGCACTTATCAGCCGGGTCGATATCGTCAGCGGCGGTGCATCGGCAGCCTATGGCTCGGATGCGGTCGCAGGCGTCGTGAACCTTCAGCTCAACACCACGCTGAATGGCTTCAAGTTCAACGTCCAGGGCGGCCAGACCCGCTACAGCGACGCGGAGGATTATTTCGTCTCTGCCGCGTGGGGAACGCGCTTTGCCGACGATCGCGGCCGCTTTGTCATCGGCGGCGAGTTCAGCCGCAACGAGGGCACCGGCCTGTTCAACGACGAGCGCCCATGGGGCCTGCGCAATGTCAGCACCGTGTCCTTCGGTGCGGGACGTCCCGCAGGACTTCCCGCCGCGCTGGTTACCGACAACGTGTTCTTCGGCACGCTGACTCCTGGCGGCCTGATCACGCCGGCCGCAGCAGGCAACCCGGCTGGCCTTCGCAACCTTCAGTTCGTGTCCGGACCGAACGGCACCGTCACCACAACCCCGTTCAACGCGGGCCTCTATCAGGGCTTGATCGGCACGAACATGGTCGGCGGCTCCAACGTCCTGCCCTATCAGGTCCTGCGGGCACAGACCCAGCGCGACAATGTGACCGGCCATGCCGAATTCGACCTGACCGACAGTCTGACGGTCTGGGCGCGCGGCATCTATTCCAGCACAGAGGCCGAAAACATCAGCGCGCAAATCCGTGCGGCGACGGGCGGCACGACAGGCTTCCTGTCGCTGAGCCGCAACAACCCCTATCTGCAAGCCGCGCTGACACCTGCGCAACTGGCACTTATCCCCTCCAATGGCGCGCTCACGATCGGCTATCTGGGCAACGATTTCGGCCCGCCGCAGATCAAGAACGAAGGCGAACTGTACAGCTTCTCGGGCGGTTTCAAGGGTGACATCGGCAGCGATTGGCGCTTCGATGTCTCCGCGCAATACGGCCGCAACCGCAGCGTCCAGATCCAGTCGAACACCGCGATCACGGCAAACTTCCTCAACGCGATCAATGCCACCACGCTGAACGGCCAGATCGTGTGCGCGAACGCCGCCGCGCGTGCTGCGGGATGCCAGCCGATCAACGTGCTGGGCAAGGCAAGCTTCTCGCCAGAGGCCTATGCCTATGCATTCGGCACATCGACCGCGGTGGCCATCACCACGCTGTTCGAGGCTGCTGCCAACGTCAACGGCGAGCCGTTCTCGCTCTGGGCAGGGCCGGTGTCGGTCGGCGCAGGCGTCGAGTATCGCGAAGAAACCTTCCGCACCGATGTCGATGCGTTGAGCCAGGCAGGCGCCTTCATGGCGCGTGCACCGCGCAACTTCCCCAAGGCGGGTCAGTCGGTCAAGGAAGTGTATTTCGAGACGATCATCCCGCTGCTGAGCGAAGACTGGTTTACCGGCGCGCTCGATTTCAACGGTGCGGTGCGTCTGACCGACTACAGCGTCTCTGGAAATGTGACCACCTGGAAAGCCGGTCTGACCTGGAAGCCGATCCCGGACATCATGCTGCGAGGTACGCTGTCACGCGATATTCGTGCACCCAGCCTGCCCGAACTGTTCACAGCAGCGGTCGCAGCGGTCCCGCGCCCGCTGTACGCAGATCTTCGTCCAGCCTTTGCCGGCCAGCCGCAGTATCAGTATGACGTGATCAGCGGCGGCAACGTCAACCTCACTCCGGAAATCGCCCGCACGCTGACGGCAGGCGCGGTGTTCAACCCGCGTTTCCTCAGCCGCCTGCAGTTGTCGGTTGATTTCTACAAGATCAAGATCGAGGACGCGATCGGCGCAAATGCTGCCGGCACGGCGCTCACCAACTGCCTGGGCACAGGCGTCGGCGACCCCAGCAACCCGTTCTGCCAGTTGATCACCTTTGCCGGTGGCAACATCACCAGCGGCGCGGTGCAGTCGGTGGTCGCGCAGAATGCCAACTTTGCCCAGTTCCGGACCAAGGGCATCGATCTGGGCTTCTCGTATACCCAGCCGCTGGACGAGATCGTGGGACTGCCCGGCAGGCTGGTGTTCAGCGCCCAGGCGACGCACGTCATGGAATACCGTTCGACGTTCGACATCTCGCCTTTGTTCCCCAATGGGGTCAACCGCGCAGGCCAGACCGGAGCGCTTTTCGGTGGAAGCCCGGGCCTTCCCGACTGGGCGGTCAACGCCAATGTCGGCTATCGCGACAGCCGGTTCGAGGCGAATGTCCAGTATCGCTGGATCAGCCGCAGCCGCCAGAACAACGCCCAGGTCGGCCCGGATGATCCAGCCTACAGCCCGGCGCTGACCAACAGCATCAGCAACAACATCATCCCTGCTGTCGGCTATGTGAACATCGGCGCGAGCTACAACTTCGGTGCGGAGGGCACTCGTCAGCAGCTGTATTTCAACATCAACAACCTGTTCAACAAGGCACCGCCGCTGCCTGCGATCAACAACAACGCCTGGTATGACCTGCTCGGGCTGACATACCGTGTCGGGGTGCGTTTCGAGTTCTGATGCCGTGGTATCGATGGAGCCACACCTTGCGCGCCAGCGGGCCTGAACCATCCGCCAGCGCCCCGCTCAGGCGGGTTCGCCTGGCGGTTCTCGGGCTGGTGGCAGCAACGGCGCTGCAAAGCGGTCTTGCTGCCCAGGTGCCCGGCGGCGATCCCGTCAGGACACAATACGGGTTGCTATCCGGGGTCGAAGGGCCAGGTTCCGTATCCTACAAAGGGGTGCCCTATGCGGCACCCCCGCAGGGCGAAATGCGCTGGCGCTCGCCGGTGCCGCCGCTCCCCTGGGACGGGGTTCGCAAGGCGGATGCATTCGGCCCACCGTGCATGCAGGCACCCTTGCGGGGCATGACCGCGCTTTCCGCGATCAGCCGGGAAGACTGCCTGTATCTCAACATCTGGACCCCGAAAGGCGCGCCGAAGCCCGCCAAGCTGCCGGTCATGCTGTGGATCCACGGCGGTGGTTTCATCAACGGCGCCGCCAGCAGCCCGACCTATTCGGGGGAACAGATCGCGGCGCGCGGGGTGATCCTGGTCAGCATCAATTATCGGCTGGGGCCGTTCGGCTTCCTCGCCCACCCTGAGCTTACCGCGCAATCGGCGCATCGTTCGTCGGGCAATTTCGGGCTGGAAGACCAGTTGGCGGCGTTGCGCTGGGTGTCTGACAACATCTCAGCCTTTGGCGGCGATCCTGCCAATGTCACGATCTTCGGCCAGTCTGCAGGCGGGGCGTCGGTCCTTGCGCTGCTGACGTCGCCCAAGGCCCAGGGACTGTTTGCCCGGGCGATCATCCAGAGTGGTGCGGTAGGCGGATCATTTGCGGCAGGATCGCGCGAGCTTGCCGAGCAGCACGGTGTCGCGTTCGCCGCAGGCCAGCCGATCGACGCGCTGCGCCGCTTTGATACGCAGGCGCTCATCGATCGCTACGCCAACACAATCCCGGGCGGCGCGCGCCTCGGTCCGGTGATCGACGGTTACCTGATCGAGCAGAGCCCTATGGATGCGCTGAGCGATCCGCAGCGCTCCCCTGTTGCACTGCTGGTCGGATCAAACGCACGCGAAGGGCTGGGTGTCATCCCGGACGACGCGCTGCCTGCCGCCATCGCCAAGGCGTTTGGAGACAATTCACAAAAGGCCCGGCAAGATTATGGCCTGACGGGCGGTGGAACTGGCCTGGTCGATCCGTTGCTGGGGTCACCGGCGCAGCAGTTTTCCACCGATTCCACATTTCGCTGCGGCAACGTCGAGGCTGCCGGGCGTAATGCCCGCTCGGGGGCGCCGACATGGCAGTATCAGTTCGAACAGTTCGTGCCCGGCAAGGAAGCGCAAGGCGCGGCGCATTCATTCGAGGTGCCCTATGTTTTCGGCAACCTGTCCTCGACCGGCTTTTCGGCGGCCGATTATGACGGCGATGACCGTCGGCTTTCCGCCATGATGCTGGCATACTGGACCAACTTTGCCGCGAAGGGCGACCCCAATGGGCCGGGCCTGCCAGCCTGGCCACGCTACACGCCCGGGCAGAAGCGGTATCTGCGCCTGTCATCCGATTACCCCGCCGCAGCCAAAGCGGACAGCGATCTGCGCGGCACGCTGTGTCCTTTGTTTCAGCATCATCCCAACCAGGAGTAACCATCATGACCAGACCGAACGGAAGACTGCGCTCTCTTCTGCGCCGAACGGCGATTGCCGCGCTCGCGCTTTCGATCGGTTCTGTGCCGCTGGCAGCGCAGGCACCGGCAAAGACGGAGAAGCCCGCCGAGCCCGCCAAGGCTGCCCCCAAGATGCGTACCCATCTGCTGACTTCGCTTACGGGTTACGAGGTCAGCGAGTATCTCAAGCGCAACGATGTCATCTACATTCCGGTCGGTCCAACCGAGGTCAATGGCGGCAGCCCGACCGATGTCGAATATGTCATTCCCCTCGCCTACGCGATCAAGCTGGCGGAAAAGTCGGACGGTCTGGTGTTCCCGTATCTCGCCTATTTCTACCCCGGCGGGACCACCACCAGCCCGGCGACTGTCTATGTCTCGACGTCGGACAGCCTTCCCTATCTCAAGGCGCTGACGCGGTCGCTGATCCGGCAGGGTTTCCGGAGGATCGTGTTCCTGACGTCGCACGGCCCGTCTTCAAACACCATGCTGCCGCTGATTCGCGAGACGTTCGACGAAACGCACGTCCCCGTTCTGTGGATGGACACCGGCATGATCCGGCCAGTGGTACAGGGTGAAGCGCGCCCCGGATTTGGCGGCGGACCGCCCAATGGTCGCAATCTTTCGATCTTCGGTGCCTATCAGCTCGTCGGACGGCTGAACGACATTCCCGTCGGCCTCAGCCAGCCCAAGCACGAACTGGTGCGCGATCCGAGCAACCTGTCGCGCTGGGTCCCGCCGTACAACGGCACCCCGGCGGGCAGCTTCTACGCCGATCCGGCAGAGCACGGCGGCTTTGTCGAACCGATCACCGAGGAGCAGCGCGCGCAATGGGGCCGCGAGGGCGCCGCGATGATCGAGGCGCAGGTCGCATCGTTCGATGCCAACGGCATGCTCGATGCCATGCGCAAGCGTGACCAGTTCACCAAGGAGCTGGAGAAGAAATACGGCGACCTGCTGCCCGGCAAGGGACAGTAAACCGCCCTGCCCCGATCAGCCGGCGGAAACGTCGGCTGGTCGGGGCGTCCGCAGCAACGTCCACAGGACGACGGCGGCGAGCAGGTCCAGCCCCGCCAGCGCGACGAACAGCGGGTTGTAGCCGAAGGTATCCGCGCTCTGCCCGATCAGCAGCGTGAACAGCATGCCGCCCACCCATGCCGATGTGCCCGCCATGCCGCTGGCGGTGCCTGCGGTGCTCTTGTCGAACACGTCCGAGCACAAGGTGATCAGTGCACCGTTGAGCATCTGGTGCGCAAACCCGCCCACACAGAATAAGGCGATCGCCATTCCCGGCGATGTTGCCAGCCCGATACAGGCCGGGCCGATCATGCACAATGCCCCGATGGTCATCGTGATCTTGCGCGAGGCGAGCAAAGATGCGCCGCGCTTCATCAGCCAGCCGGGCAGCAACCCTGCGGCGAGACTGCCGAAATCGGCTGCCAGAAACGGCATCCACGCCCACAAGGCTATCGACTTGAGGTCGAGGTCCCATACCGCAACGAGATAGAGCGGGATGAAGAAGTTGAACGTCTGCCAGGCAGGCTCCGACAGGAACCGGGGCGTGGCGATGGCCCAGAACGACCGGCTCTTGAGCACATCCGTCTTGGTCGCAGGCTTGTGCGCAACGTCGTCGGTGCGCCCAGCGGCGATCAGATCCGCTTCTTGCGGAGTAAGCCGGGGATGATCGGCAGGGTCGCGATAGCCCACCCACCACATTCCCGCCCACACCAGGCTCAGCGCGCCGGTGACGATGAACGCCGCCTGCCAGTTCCACGCGAGAATGCAAAACGCGACCAGGGGGGGCGCAATCATGTTGCCGACGCTGGTGCCCATCTGGAACAGGCTGGTAGCGAGCGAGCGTTCTCGTGGCGGAAACCAGGTGGCGACGGTCTTGACCCCGGCGGGGATCGCCGCGGCCTCGGTTGCGCCCAATAGCGTGCGGAAGAAGGCGAGGCTCTGCCAGCCGGTCGCCATCGCATGCGCCATGTTGGCGAACGCCCAGCCGATCGCGAACAGGAAAAACCCCAGCCGCGTTCCCAGCACGTCGAGCACCGAGCCTGCCACCGTCTGCATCACGGTGTAGCTCGCCTGAAACGCCAGCACGACCCAGCTGTACTGCTCGGTCGTCATCGCAAATTCGGTCTTGAGCGTCGGCGCCGCCACCGATAGCGTCGATCGCGCGAGATAGTTGAGGATCGTCCCCAGCGTCACCAGACTGATGATCCACCAGCGCAGCCGCGCCGTTTTTGCCGTCGTCATGTTCAGGAACTCGCGCGAAAAAGTGGCCGGGCGCAGGGCCCGGCCATAGGGGAGATGATGACGCCGCGTTTGGCGCTGCGGGTTTCGAGCGGCGACCGGCGCCGTTGATCAACCTCGCCGCGCATGTTCACCCTGTGTGGCCACGGCCAAAGGCCATTCCGGGCTGGTAGGTCCCGTCGAGCACGGCCGCGATGTAGCCTGCTGCGCGCGAGATATATTCGTTCTCGTCGTCCGCCATGGCCTTGATGGCGGGCAAGGCAGGACTGGCCTTCATGCCCAGCCCATCGAGCGCATTAAGCGCCATCAGCCGCGAGGGCATCGGCAGGCCTGCACTGATGGCAGCGCTCAACAGGGTTAGCCCGTCCTGCAAACCACCCGAGCGGCACAACGCCTCGGCAGCGGCAACGCGGACCGCAGGCGAAGGATCGGACGACGCCAGGCCTGCCAGATCGGTTTGCGCGGGTGCAGCCTTGTCGCCCAGAATGACAAGGCCGGTGGCCGCCCAGTAGCGCATCACTGGGTTGCGGTGTTTGAGCATCGCGCGCAGCCGCGCAAGGTTCCTGGGCTCTCCGCGCGCAGCGACGCCTGCCAGTGTCATCACCGCGCTCAGCGGATAATTCGCCTCGTTCCGGCTCGCGACATAGCCCTCGGCCGCTTCGCCCTCTGGAATGAAGCCATTGTCGCGAATGGCCAACATGTGGCGATCGAGCACCTTGCTCAGCGTGGCCAGCGTGCCCGCCTGATCACGACTGGCGCTCAGGTTGGTCATCTGGTGGGGGTCGCTCGTCAGGTCGTACAGCTCTTCAAAAGGCTTGGTGCCGAAGAACCGCTCCTGCGCCGGGGTCAGATCCCCTGCCAGCCGCGCCCTGTCCCAGGACTGGTACCCCTTGGCGATCCATTCGAACGCAGAATGCATCCCCCAAGGGCGGTGGGGCATGTAGTTGCGGATGTACCGGTAGCGCCCATCGGTCACGGTGCGGACGAAGTCGTACCGTTCGTCCATCCGGTTTCGCATCCCGAACGCATAGGGCGAGCGTTTGCCGGTCTGCGTCCCTAGGAACGCCGCGCCATGCATCTGCGATGGCCGGGGGATGTCGATCAGCGACAGCAATGTGGGGGCAAGGTCGATCAGGCTCACCGGATCATGGACCTGCGATCCCATCGGCAGCGGGCTGAGATGCTGCCATTTGGGCGGCAGACTGACGACCAGCGCCGCCGCCAGCCCCTCTTCATAGCAATAGCGCTTGCTTCGTGGCAGCGCGCCGCCGTGATCGGAGTAATAGAAGATGATGGTGTCCTCGGCCAGGCCATCGGCCTCCAGCTCGGCCAGCCTTGCGCCGATTTCGCCATCCATCTGGGTGATCAGATTGTAGTAGCTGGCAAAATCGGTCCGCATTTCGGGCGTATCGGGCAGGTAGGGAGGGATCGTGACCTGATCGGGCCGCACCGCGCCCAAAGTCGGCTGGGGCTTGAAAAGGCGCGATTCATGCGTGGTCATATAGTTGAACACCGCCATGAACGGCTTGCCTTCAGGCCGATTGCGCCAATGCGCAGCCTTGCTGGATTCATCCCAGATGCGGCGCGGGTCGACATCGCAATTGTAATCGGTCTTGTCGTTGTTGGTGCAGTAATAGCCCATCGACCGAAGATATTCGGGATAGGTGCGCAGCTTTTCTGGCAGCTTCGCCACCGCGCGCATGTTCTGCGCCGGGCCGCAGCTTTCCGGATAGCAGCCGGTGAGAATGCCAAAGCGCGAAGGCGCGCAGACCGGCGCGTTGGCATAAGCATGCCGGTACAGCAGGCCCTTTTTTGCAAGCGCATCGATGACGGGCGTTCTGGCCAGCGTGTCGCCATAGGCGCCGATGAACGGGCTGTGATCCTCGCTCACCAGCCAGAGGATGTTGGGTTGCATCCCCGGCTTGGCCATCGTCTGGCCGAGCAGCGGACTGGATGCCACCACGCCGCCGGCCGCGACAGTTTGCAGAACGGACCTTCTGGTAATCACGGGGTGTTCCTGTCGCTGATGTTCTGCGCCTGATGGTCTCAGCGTGCGGGCATGACCGAGATGGCCGAGACCACCGCGTCGCCGCCAGCTGCGGTGAACTGCAGCGACAGCCTGCCGTCGGTCACCTGCACCGGGAACGTGCGCGTCACCGCCCGCAGCGGGCCGCCTGCAACGCTTGCGGGGTTGAACTTTGTCAGCACGGCGCGGCCATTGGCGCTGACGTTGAAGCTGCGCGTCGCGGCCTGTTTCGCGTCCGGCTCGAACATGTGCAGCGTCACACTCCAGCGCCCGTTCGGGACCGGCAGGGCATAGCCGAAACTGCCGCGGCGATAGGACGCGTAGAGCTCCGGATCCGGGCTCTGGGTGACATTGCTGTCAGCCGCCTGCCCTCGCCCGGTCATGCGCATCTCGGGCACGGTGCCACCGGTAAAGAACGTGTCCGACCCGAAGCGCAGTCCCGCTGCCGTCGTCATGCCGCTCAGGCTGCCGACCCGGACATGCAGCCCGGTGCGCGCGTCAGGGGCATTCCAGCGCAGGCTGTCGGTCACCGATTTGCCCTGCACACTCGCCGTCGCGACCACATTGTTTTCACCGGCAGACAGAACGACACCGGGCCACACGCAGATCCGGTCAGGACAGGCTGCGCTGCCCACATCGCGACCGTTGACCGTCAGGCTTGCCCGGTCGGCGTTGCTGTAGGCCCGCACATCGACCACCGCATAGGCGCGGTCGACATAGCGGCTGCCTGTCAGGTGCAACACGGGTTCTTTCGACCAGTTGGCCTTGTAGAAATAGAAGGCATCCTTGCGGGTCTTGCGGTCATAGCTGACCAGGCCCTTGTTGTTGAGATCGAAGGCGTCGCCCTCCTCGCGGCTGGTCGAGGCGAAATCGAACATGTTTCAGATCCAGGTGGCGGCCAGATACTTCTGCTGCTTCAGGACCTTCCAGGTCTCTTCGTGCACCCATGACTGATATTCCTCGGGGTGCGGGCGGCCGTTGGCGTTGACCGGCCCGCCCAGCGGATTGTCGGTGTGCTGGGTCAGGGCGCCGCCTGCCCCGTATTCGGTAAGCGTGATCGCACGATCCGGGTATTTGGCGTGCAGGCCGGACAGCGCCTTCGCCGCATCGCCGGGGGCACCATAATACCAGCCGAAATAGCGGTTCAGGCCGATCACTTGGGCAACATCGTTCAGCTGCTGTGCGCCGGGCCGGGAGAGCGGTGACGGTGTGCCTTCACAGCAATCGGCATAGGCCGTGGGCCGGCTGGGGTCTTCGGCGCGGGCGAGTGCATCCAGCTCGACCAGCATGGCGCGCGACTGGGCGACCGGCCCCCTGCCCCCCTGGCGCAGCGAATCGATGGCCGCGCCGATGTCGATCTCGTTGCCCACCGACCAGATCATGATCGAGGGGTGGTTGTAGTTCTGGCGAATGAGCTCGATCAGCTGCTGGCGCGCATTGGCGACCAGCTCGGGCGACACCGGCGCTCCGCCAAATGCAGACTGGTGGACGAAGGGAAGCTCTGCCTTGACGACCATCCCGGCCTTGTCGGCCTCGTTGGACCATTCCTGTGCGTGCTGATAATGCGCATGCCGCACCGTGTTGACGCCCATTTCGGCCATGATCGCCATGTCCTCGGCATGGTCCTGCGGGCTCAGCGCCCACCCCTTGCCCTGCCGGTCCTGATGGCGCGAGGCGCCGTGCAGCGGCAGCGGCTTGCCGTTGAGCACGAGGCCGCTGGCCGGATCGAAAGCGAATGTCCGCACGCCGAAAGGCTCGGTCACCGCATCGATGACCCGCTTGCCGTCGCGCAGTTCAACCGACACCGAATAGAGATAGGGATCGTCGCGGCCCTGCCACAGCCGGGGAGATGTCAGCGTCAGCGTGCGCTTGACCTCGGCCGCCTCGCCCTTGCGCAACTTTGCTGGCGCCGTGTCGGTAGCGACCACCTTGCCTTCGGCATCCGAAATGCGCGTGACGATCTGTAGCGAGCGCACTGCCGGACCCGAATTGCGCAACCGGGTCAGCACGGCGACATCGGCGCTTTGCGGGGTCACCTTGGGCGTGGAGACATATACTCCGGGACCACCGTGATCGAGCAGATCGATCGACGCGCGATCGGTGGTGATCAGGGACACACCGCGATACAAACCGCCATGGACGAAGAAATCGCCACCGAGCGGGATGACAAATTGGGTTGAACTGCCCGGCGCAGGCTTGCTGTTGTCCGCTTTGACAACGATGACGTTGGCCTTGCCCGGCTTGAGATGATCCGTGACGTCGAAGCGGAATCGCGAGAACGCGCCCTTGTGCATGCCGATGTGGACGCCGTTGACCCAGACATCGGCAATATTGCCGACGCCGTCGAACTCCAGAATTGCGCCCTGCGCCTTGGACAGAGCCGGCCCGGTCATCGTCAGGCGATACCAGCCGACGCCCTGCTCGACATTGGTGTCGGCCGACCGTTTCGGGGAATAAACACCCAACTGGTTCCACGTGTGCGGCAATGCGACCTGCTGCCAGCTGCTGTCGTCAAACGCAGCCTCGGTTACCGCCTCCGGGGCGCCGCCAAAGCGGAAACGCCAGCCTGAGGCCAATGGGATCACCTGTCGCGGCGTTTCGGCGCTGATCGGATGTGTGGCCGGATGTGCGGCCGGATGAGTGGCGGGCGCGGACGATGCTGGACCGCTGGCTTGTGCCGGGCTGCCAAACGCTGCTGCTACCCCGGCGAGAGCCATCAACAGCGAACCGGTCAGTTTCGCGCCCACGATATCCATTTCACCACTCCACCATTATTGGTAAGACCAAATACGAACTGTGGTCAGGTGTCAACCAGTTTGGCTCTCTGACGGCGCCGGGTGAAAATCAGTAAGCTAGGTCCCTTCCGCCTGGACCGTAAGGAGCAACTAGGAAGGTTGCGAAACAGATGGCAAAGGCAACCGGCGGACACCGTGTTGCTCAGCGACGCATATTGAAGCCGTAGGTGCATTGGGTGGAAACCAGCCGGATCACGCTGTCCGGTAGTTCCGCGGGCGCGTCATCATCGCCCAGATCGTGCACGCCATGTTGTCGGCCAAACCGACAGTGACAACACCTGCGACTTGCAGCGGCCCACCGCGCCACCTTGGGATCGGCAGTGCGAAGCGTGGCCCTGATCGGGCTTCGAGATAGTGTATCGGCCCTCGACGCGGATGGCATGATGTATCTTGCACATAGGTATCGCCTTGTATCGGGCGTATGTGCTGGTGGGATGTGTAGTGGTCGTGTGATCAAAAAACCCATCAGCCCATACTAATAGGCTGATTTCCGTGGGTTTTAGAGATAAAATGGTCGGGGAGACAGGATTCGAACCTGCGACCCTCTGCTCCCAAAGCAGACGCGCTACCAGGCTGCGCCACTCCCCGATCCTGGATCGACCCGGCCATGGTGTCCGCGCGGGCGGGCAATAGGGCCGGATTTTCGCAATGTGCCGGTGAGCGGGCTGGCCCCAGGGTCACCTTCGACATTGCACGGCCAGTGCTAACCGGCCTGCCGAGCAGGGTGTCTAGCCCGTTGCGACGGGATTGCAAGCCATGAAACGCCTCCACCCGGAGATTGCGCTGCGGGCGCCGCGTGTGGTCCGGGATGGCCATTGCACAGCCCGTGACGGCTGCCGACTATCTGGCCTTGGCAGCGATCGCTTCGATCTCGATCAGATAATGCGGACCGGCGAGTCCTGCCACCTGCACGGTCGATCGCGCGACCAGATTTGGGTTCTGGCTGGTGCCGAAGAACATGCGGTACCCTGCGTTGAAACCGGCAAAGTCCATCTTGCCGCCAAGCGCGGGATCGCCGACCACGAACACGGTGAGCTTGACCACGTCGGACATCGCATAGCCTCGGTCCGCCAGCGCCTTTTCGATCTTGCGAAAGGTGCTGATCGTCTGGGTGCGGGTATCACCATAGGCTTCGATGCTGTCGGTGCGCGCAGGGTCGATCGGATCGGCGAGCTGGCCGCTGAGCATCAGAATCTCCGCACCCGGCGGGATCGTCACCCCGTTCAGAATGATCGCAGGCGGCGGGTTGGGATGGCGGACGATCGGCTGGGCCTGCGCAGCGCCGGCGCATGCCAGCGACACGAGAGTCCAAAGCGGCAGATGACGAATCAAGCGGCGATCCTTTCTTCCTGCGCCGAAGGCGAAGCGCAATGCGGCGCGCAGCAGCAATCACCCGCCCAATAGCAGAGGAAGGCGGCGCCCCGCCAGCCCGGGTCCGCCTGCAATCGCTCGCGGCCCATGCGGCGCGCAACGGCGATGATGAGGATAAGGAGGAAATGGTGGGCCCGGAGGGACTCGAACCCCCGACCTAGCCGTTATGAGCGGCCAGCTCTAACCAACTGAGCTACAGGCCCGTCCCGGCTGTGCCTCTGGCGCGGTTAGCCCAGCGCGGGGCGGCAATGCAAGCGGGAAAAGCGCAGTCCTCCAAAAGCCCGGCAGGCGGCGGCTTCAGCGCAGTATGGCAGCATCGATATCGCCAATGCAGGTCGGCTTGACGTCGCGCGATGCCAGATACGACAGCACCTGATGCCACCAGTCGAAAAATGCCTCCACATCCGCAGGCTCGCGAACATAGGGGGTGTGGCCTGCGCGCAGCGAGGGCGAGTGGAACGAAAAATTGAGGATCGGCAGACCATCGTCGAGCGCGATGTCAATCCCGCGGATCACCTCGGTGACCGAAATGCCTTCCGGCGTCAGCGAGATGCGCTCGAGCAACCGCCCGCGGGCCATCAGCGACTTGGTGAGACCCGCCATCTGCGCGAACGGGAAAATCGGTCCCTGACGGCGCAGCAGCCCCCAATAGACCGACGTCACCGGCAGCTCGACGATGTCCAGCCGCCGGTCCAGCCAATACGGCTCAAGCGGGTAATGCGAAAAGTCAGGCCCCTCGGCCTTGCTGTAATCGAAATTGGCGCGCACCGAGGTATCGAACCGCACCCCTGCCTCGCGCAGCAGATTGAGCGTCTCGGGGCCGATGCCATAGCGCCCGGCGCGATAGGCGATCGGCTGCTTGCCGGTTACCTCGGCGATCGCATCGCGCAGGCGGTAGAATTTTGCACGCTCCAGCTCGGGCGGCAGGTTGCCGGCATAGGTGTTGCGCTGGGTCATCTCTTCATCGAACGGCGGGTTGACCCAGGGATGCAGCTGAATGCCGACCTCGGCGCGCCCTTCGCGGACCAGCGTACCGTAGATTTCCTTGCCGCGCGGATCCGAAATGATCGGCCAATCCACCAGATACAAAGGCGTTACGCCATATTGTTCGCACAGTGTCTGAAAATCTGTGATCGCCTCGATCGCGTCCAGCGAATAGCCTTCTCGCTGGATCGGGCGGGTCCAGTCGAATTCCTCCTCGACATCGATGGTGACAAGATAGCGCTGCCCGAAACCTGGCGCGAACTGGACGAAGTCGTCCTTGCCCGGCAATCTTGCAAAGGTCATTCAGCCCGCCCTGGTTTCACAGCGTCGCAGTCACCAAGGCCGTGCCCCCCTGGCCCCGCGCCCTGACGCGCCCCGGAAACCTAGGAACGCGCGGCCTCTGCGCTAATCCGCGTGCAAGGCAAGGTCAAGCACAGAGCATCGGCCTCCACCGCGAGCTCGCCGCCCTGCGCAGCCAGCAGATTGCGCACCAGCCTGAGGCAGAACCCCAGACCCAGCAATGGGCCGCCATCGTCATGCCCTGCCGAAGCCCGGTCGACATCGAACAGCTGATCCCGGTTGAGCGCGGCGAGCGAGCGGGGGCGGCTGAAGCGCAGATCCAGCGCGTCTGCATGCTGGGCGAACGAAAGCGTGAGCACCTCATCCGGCGCGCAGCTGCCGATCAGCGCTGCGGCGAGCCGGGGCACGATGCGGTCGATCGCCTGGGGCGACACCGCGATCACCGCGCCTGCGGGCAATGCGCCGATCTCCAGCCTTGCGCCTGCATGGTCGAGCAACGGCTGAACCCGCCCGATCAGCCGGTCGACCAGTTCGCCCGGAGCGACCTGTCCGGCGGGATCATCCAGCGCGTTGCGATCAAGCCGCAGCGCAGTATCGAGATCGTCAAAGCCGCTCAGCAGCTGGCGTGCGTCCTGGCGGATGCGCAGCGCCATGTCCCTGTATTCCGCAGCCACCGGACCGAACAGCTGCTGTTCGATGATCTCGGAAAAACCCATGATCGCGTTCAGCGGCGTGCGCAGTTCGTGGACGATCTGGCGCAGGCCATCGCGCCCGGCGAGCATTGCGCCATCGTCCTGGGGACCTGCGCTTTCCCATGCCATCGGGCGGCGGACCATGCCGTTATAGCCGATGAAGCGCCCGCTCGCGCGATCGAACATCGGGTCGGCATCGATGCGCCACTCGCCCGACAGGCCCGCAGCACCGCCCAGATTGGCGCGGCCGCCGCGCACCGGCATCCGGCGGCTGAACGCGGTCGCGACAGCAGCATCGACTCCACGGAACCCGGCCATCGCCGGAAGCGCGAGCGAAAGCCCGTAGACCGCGCCCAGCGCGACACCGCTGGCGCTGGCAATTGCGCCGTCGACACCGGTCGAAAACCGGAACTCCTCGGGAGTGACACTCTCCGGCGCAGCGGCAAGCGGCTCGTCGGCGGCAGACCGATCATCGTCCTGCGTCGCATCGCCGGGCATTGCATCGCCCGTGATCGCATCGGCCTGAATGGCATCGCCTTGCACCGCATGGCCCAGCCGATTCCAGTCGGGCGCCGCGGTGGCCGGACGATCTTCCATCGCCTGCTTGAAGCGCACTTCCTGCAGCGCCTCGATCCGCTTGACGATCTCCCCGATGCTCTGCGGTCCGCCGCTTTCGGGCGCGGTGGCGACGCTGGCCAGGGCCTCGATGGGCAAAGGTTCATCGGGCTGCAGCGCATCTGCGATCGGCGCGGCCGCTTCGGCTGTCGGCTCGGTCGGGATAGCCTCGGCTGTCGGCAGGTCGGCGGGCGGCGCCGATTCCAACGCGGTGGGCTCGGCAACGCCGCTCTGCGCCTCCGGTTCAGCTACGGCGACCTGCGCCGCCGCATCGGGCAGCGCGGTATCGTACAGCCCCAGTTGATCGAGCAAGGCACGGGTGCGCGCGCCCAGATCGCGGCGGTGGCGCAGAAAGCCGCGCGCGCGCGTCGGCAATGCGGGAACCAGCGCGGCCCACTGGCCATCGGTCAGCCGAGCCGCGCGGATGGCAGCGCTGGCGATCTGCGGGGTCTCCGCCGCCAGATACTGGACCAGCACCGGCGATACCAGCCGCCCCGACAAGCACTGCACTGTCAGCAGGCGATCCGATTCACTCACTGCGCTGCGCAGACTGTGGATCCGCGCAAGACCCAGGGCATGGCGTTCGTCAGCAGCGCTTGCGCCGATCTGGCCCAGAATGTCCACCAGCTGCCGATATTGCGCCACCGCAGCCGCTCCGCCGGGGACGTCACCGGCGAGAACTGTGGTCAGGCGATCATCGAAATGCATAACTACCCATAATCCCAGCACGGCGTGCGAATGAGGCTAGGACCGTGCGCGCGTGCGCCTGCCGATACCGATCGCGAGACAAGAGGGATAGCCAGTCAGGGGCCGTGGCGGAAGTGGGCTTTTTTCCACGTCGCAATGTGGGACAATTGCGTTAGAGAACAATTATATTATATGGAGGCATCGTCTTGTTGCGGAAAATTTCCACAAAAGACCGTTCTTCCCGGTGGTTCGGTGTGTCGCGGCTCAAATCAGGCCAACCCGCTCCGTTCCTCACGGCATGGCAGGGGATAAAGAGTGTCAAGTCTGGACCAAATCGATCGACAGTTGCTGACCAGGCTGCAGGATGAAGGTCGCATCACCAATGTCGAACTGGCCAGCCGCGTCGGCCTGACCGCCCCGCCCTGCCTTCGCCGTGTGCGCGCGCTGGAAGAAGCCGGTATCATACGCGGCTATCACGCCGATATCGACCCGCAGAAGCTGGGCTTTGCGATCACGGTGTTCGCGATGGTGAGCCTCAAGAGCCAAGCCGAAAGCGATCTCAAGGCGTTCGAAGACCATGTCAGCACGCTGCCCCAGGTGCGCGAGTGCCATATGCTCAACGGCGAAATCGACTTCATTCTCAAGATCGTAGCGCGCGATCTTCAGGAGTTTCAGGCATTCCTGACCTCCAAGCTGACCCCGGCTGCCAACGTCGCCAGCGTGAAGACTTCGCTGACCATCCGCACGTCCAAACAGCAGCCCGGCGTTCCGCTCGACGAATAAGCTGACGGTCCAGGGCACAAAAAAGCGGGCCGGGATGCTTCTCCCGGCCCGCTTTTTTTTAGAACCCGTGCGCCTGGATCAGGCGGCAGGAGCCGCCGCTGCGCCCGCACCCGACTTCTGGTCGATGTAAACCGCCCACAGCTTGGCAATCGGCGCGCGCACGCCGGTCACGCTGGTCAGCGTCTGGCGCGCGGGAGCGTATTTGCCCTGAGCGACCTGCGCGATGGCCTGAACCATCATGGCGCGTTCCTTGTCCTCGACGTTCTTGGTCAGCGCGAGCGCTGCCAGTTCCTCGGCTTCGGCATACTGCTTGTTGGCGAGCAGCGCGTCGGCAGTCGCAAGCGTCACCGTCGCAGTCGCCTTGCCGCGCGAATCACGAATCGAATCGGGCAGCGTCGCGACATATTCGGCGCGGCTGTTGCCGGCCAAGGTCGCCTGCTCCTTGAAGAACGCGTCGCTGGCCGAGACCACGCCCGCGGCCTTGCCCTCCTCGATCAACGCAAGCACCTCGGTCGGACGACGCGCTGCGCCTGCCGCTTCGATATACTCGCGATAGTCATTGGCGCTCGACAGTCCGCCCGCCATGCGCAGCAGACGCATCGCATCGAGGCTCTGGTCGCTGGTGAAGTTGCGGTTGTCGCTCTGCATCGCGCGAACGACCTCGTTCCAGGCCTTGTTGCCCGTGTCCGCCCGCAGCAGCAGCTGTGCCCAGACAGTACTGTCGCTCTTGGTGGCGCGCGCGATCTGGAAACCGCGCTTGGCCCAGCTGGGCGCATACTGCTTGTCGCCCGCCAGCTGCGCTTCCACAGCGCGCTGCAGATAGGGCAGGCCCTGCGCGGCCAGCGGCGAATTGGCAGCATCGATGCTGCGGCCGCCCGACTTGGCGATCGCTTCGCCGAAGTGCGCTTCAGCGAGCTGGAACAGGTTCACCGGGTTGTTCTGTCCGGCCTGGACCGCGGCGGTCAGATAGGTGCGGGCACGACCGAAGTTGTTGCCGACCAGCGCCTTCTCGCCGAGGAAGCTGTTGAAGGTACGCGCTTCGGATTCGGTCGACTTGCCCGAGGCCAGTGCTTCTTCGATGCCCTTTTCCTGCATCGCCTGGTTTTCGGTCTTCAGGCCGATCTGCAGCTTCATCTTGCCGGCGAGGTACTTTTCGTCCGCGCTGGTCGCAACAGCGGCGGCTTCGGTCAGCTTGGCGTCGGCGGTGACGAAGTCGTTGGCGCCGAAGGCGGTCTGCGATTCACCGAACGCCTTACGGAAGGGAGCGCTCAGCTCCATCTGGGGTTCTTCTTCCTTGCCCTTCTTCTGCTTCTTCTGGGCCAGCGCACCTTCGACCGGCAGAGCGAGCGAAACTGCAGTGGTGGCAGCCAGAGCCAACGCGAGAGCCATGGGGAAACGGGAAATGCGACGCATATTATCCTCCGAACTAGATCCCGGTTTTGCACATGCCGGGTGTGATCACCCTTTTGCCGGGGCGTTAATGAAGCCGTCCTTAATGAGTCTGGCTGAAACGAACAACCGGGCTTTGGGGTTCCGCCGCAAAAAGCGGCGCGATGGTGGTGCCAAACGGCGGCGCGATACGGTGTCTGCGCTGCGAACGGCTTGGCAACGCCCCGTCTGCTGGGCTATGCGCGGGCAGGTATGATCATCCTGCTTTCCCCCGCAAAATCCCTGGATTTCGATTCGCCACCCCCCGCCGTCGACCCGAGCCCGATCCGGTTCGAGGCCGAGGCCGAGCGGCTGGTGCGATCGGCTGCACGGCTGACGAAGGCGCGGCTCAAGCAGATCATGCCGGTTTCCGATGCGCTGATCGATCTGAACTATGGCCGGTATCGCGGTTTTTACGATCAGCCCGAGCGCCCGGCCGCCTTTGCCTTCAACGGCGATGTCTATTCCGGCCTTGCCGCGCGCAGCCTCGAAGAACCGGCTCTAGCCTTTGCGCAGGACCATGTGCGCATCCTGTCCGGGCTCTACGGTTTGTTGAGACCGCTCGACAATATCCGGCCCTATCGCCTTGAAATGGGTACGAGATGGGCGCCGCGTCATCCCTCTCTGGTGTCGTACTGGGGCGACCGGATTGCAGCGGCGGTTGCCGATGACCTTGCCGCCAGCGGAAGCGACACGGTGGTCAATCTGGCCAGCCAGGAGTATTTCGCTGCCGCCGACAAGGGGCTGAAAAAGCGCGGAATCAGGGTCGTGACCGCCGACTTCCGCCAGCAGGGCCCGGATGGCCCGCGCTTCATCAGCTTCGAGGGCAAGCGGGCGCGCGGGCTGGCGGCCCGGTTCCTGTGCGAGAACCGCCATGACGATGCCGAGGCGCTCAAGGGCTTCGATACCGATGGCTACCGCTTCGACCCGGAAACCAGCGACGAGGCCGTGTGGCGGTTCATCCGCTCATGAGCGATTGTACCGTGATCATCGGAGCGTCGGGCGGGATCGGCGCGGCGCTGGTGCGCGAGGCGCAGACACGCGGTGCACATGTCGTTGCACTTGCCCGCAGCTTTGACGGCGCGGCGCATATCGACCTTGAGGACGAACCCAGCATCGCGGCAGCGGCCGAGCACATCCGCGCGCAGGGCCTGATCCCCAGCCGGGTGATCGTCGCAAGCGGACTGCTGCATGCTGATGGCAAGGGGCCGGAAAAGAGCCTCAAGGACATCGATCCGGCCTGGATGGCGCGCAACTTTGCGGTCAACACCATCGGCCCTGCGCTGGTCGCCAAGCATTTCGTGCCGCTGATGCCGCGCAAGGCCTCTGCCCTGTTCGCTGCGATCGGCGCGCGGGTGGGCAGCATCTCCGACAACCGGCTGGGTGGCTGGTACGGCTATCGCGCCGCCAAGGCCGCGCTGCATATGACCATCCGCAACATCGCCATCGAATGGGGGCGCCGCAACGACCAGTCCATCTGCGTCGCGCTGCACCCCGGGACCGTCGATACCGGCCTCAGCAAGCCGTTCCAGGGCAATGTGGCAGAGGGCCGGCTGTTCGATGCGGCCTACAGCGCAGCATGCCTGACGGACGTCCTGGACGGCCTTCAGGCGGCCGATTCGGGCGGGATATTCGCCTGGGATGGCACGGCCATTCAGCCCTAGCCGCTGTTACCACCCAAGCTGCTGATTTTCCTGTTGAAAAATCCGGTCGGAAAGCCCGCAAAAGCTGGCATTTTCGCCCCCCTTCGCCTAGAGCCAAGCCGAGACGCAAAAGCGTCACAAAGGCATAAAAGGCGCATGGAATGAACGACGAAACCGCAGCAGCGGAACCGAACGAAATCGAACGCATCGACATCGTCGACGAGATGCGGTCCAGCTATCTGGACTATGCGATGTCGGTCATCGTCAGCCGCGCCCTGCCCGATGTTCGTGATGGCCTGAAGCCCGTCCACCGCCGCATCCTCTACGCCAGCCACGAAGGCGGTTTCGTCGCGGGCAAGCCCTATCGCAAGTCAGCCAAGATCGTCGGTGACGTGATGGGTAACTATCACCCGCACGGCGACAGCTCGATCTACATGGCATTGGCGCGCATGTCGCAGGATTGGGCGATGCGGGTTCCGCTGATCGACGGCCAGGGCAATTTCGGCTCGATGGACCCCGATGCCCCGGCATCGATGCGATATACCGAAGCGAGGTTGAGCAAAGTCGCGCTTAAGCTTCTGGAAGATATCGAAAAAGATACCGTCGATTTTATTCCTAACTATGACGGATCGCGCCAGGAGCCGCAGGTTCTGCCCGCGCGTTTCCCCAATCTGCTGGTCAATGGCGCAGGCGGCATCGCCGTCGGCATGGCGACCAACATTCCGCCGCACAATCTGGGCGAGGTCATCGACGGGTGCCTGGCATGGATCGAGAACCCGATGATCGAGCTCGATGATCTGATGAAGATCATCCCGGGTCCCGATTTCCCGACCGCCCCGCTCATTCTTGGGCAATCGGGCGCCCGCGCGGCGTACCAGAAGGGGCGCGGCTCGATCATCATGCGTGCGCGCCACACGATCGAGGAAGGCCGCGGCGACCGCCGCTCGATCGTGCTCACATCGATCCCCTATCAGGTCGGAAAGAACGCGCTGGTCGAGACGATCGCCGAGGCCGCCAAGGGCAAGGAAGCCCGGATCGAGGGCGTCAGCGACATCCGCGACGAATCCAACCGCTTGGGCGTGCGCATCGTCATCGACCTCAAGCGCGATGCCTCACCCGAGGTCGTGCTCAACCAGATCTGGCGCTACAGCCCTGCTCAGTCGAGCTTTCCCGCCAACATGCTCGCCATTCGTGGCGGCCGTCCCGAGGTGCTCGGCCTCAAGGACATCATCGAGGCGTTCGTCCAGTTCCGCGAGCAGGTCATCACCCGCCGCACCAAGTTCGAGCTCGCCAAGGCACGCGACCGCGCGCACATCTTGCTGGGGCTGGTGGTTGCGGTCACCAACATGGACGAGGTGGTAAAGATCATCCGCAGCTCGGCCTCGCCCGCCGAGGCCCGCGCCCGACTGCTGGCACGCGAATGGCCGATCGGCGAGATCGCACAGTACATCAAGCTGGTCGAGGCGATCGAGGGTGAGCTGGAAGGCGACGTCTACCGCCTGAGCGACCTTCAGGTCCGTGCGATCCTGGATCTGCGGCTCCACCGCCTCACCGCGCTGGGCCGCGACGAGATTGGCAACGAGTTGAGCGCGCTCGCGCTGGCGATCGAAGAGTATCTCGCGATCCTCAGCGATCGGGCGAAGCTTTACGAGGTGCTCAAGGAAGAGCTCATCGCGGTGCGCGACGAGTTCGCCACCCCGCGCCTTTCGGTGATCGCGCCTGCCTGGGACGGCATCGAGGACGAAGACCTGATCGAGCGCGAGGAGATGGTCGTCACCGTCACCCTGCAGGGCTATATCAAGCGCACCCCGCTCGACGCGTTCCGCTCGCAGGCACGCGGCGGCAAGGGCCGCTCGGGCATGGCGACCAAGGACGAGGATGCCGTCACCAGCATGTTCGTGACCTCCACGCACACGCCGGTGCTGTTCTTCTCGACCCACGGCAAGGTGTACCGCAAGAAGGTGTGGCGCCTGCCCGAGGGGGGCCCGGCGACGCGCGGACGCCCGATGATCAACCTCCTGCCGCTGGCGCAGGGCGAGACCATCCAGACCGTGCTGCCACTGCCCGAGGACGAGAGCACCTGGGCCGATCTGCACGTGATGTTTGCTACCGCCAACGGCACCGTGCGGCGCAACTCAATGGACGCGTTCACCAACGTGCCCACCAACGGCAAGATCGCGATGCGCTTCGACGAAGGGTCGGATGACCGGCTGATCGGTGTTGCGCTGCTGACCGAGGACGACGACGTGCTGCTGGCGACGCGCCAGGGCAAGGCGATCCGCTTCGCAGCGACCGACGTGCGCGAGTTCCAGAGCCGCACCTCGACCGGGGTGCGCGGCATGACGTTGCGCGAGGGCGACGAGGTGATTTCACTGTCGATTCTCTCGGGCTTTGAAGCCTCCACCGAGGAACGCGACAATTACCTGCGCGCGGCCCCGTGGAAGGGCAACGAGGCCGAACCGACACTGTCGCCCGAGCGGGTCAAGGAGTTTGCGGACGCCGAGCAGTTCCTGCTGACTGTCTGCGCCAACGGATATGGCAAATTGTCCTCCGCCTATGACTATCGCCGCACCAATCGCGGTGGCCAGGGGATCACCAACATCGACAATATCGGTCGCAACGGGCCGGTTCTGGCGAGCTTCCCCGCGCATCAGAGCGACCAGCTGATGCTGGTGACCGACCAGGCCAAGCTGATCCGTCTGAGCCTCTCGACGATGCGCGTCATCGGGCGCAATTCGGCAGGTGTGCGGCTGTTCAACGTGGCCGATAACGAGCACGTCGTGAGCGCGGCCCGCATCGCCGAAGAAGAAGCGAGCGACGACGTGGCTGCCGATCAGGACAGCGCATCCGAGACGCCAGAGTAACGCCTAGCCCGTCACGATATGATCGCGAAACCAGCGGGCGACCTCGTCTTCGGACAGGTCGCCTGCGGCGAGCGCCAGTATCATGACGACAAGCTCGGCCTCGGTGATTTCGAACTGCACGCCATTGAGCAACAGGAAGGTCAACGCCACAACCGCCGCTGTGCGCTTGTTTCCATCGCTGAACGGGTGATTGCGTGCCAGCCCGAAGGCATAGGCAGCCGCAAGGTCAGCCGCATCCGGGTTGCCATAAGCGGCAAGGTTCAACGTCCGACCCAGCGCGCTTTCGACCAGCGCCAGGTCGCGAATTCCGCTCAGCCCGCCATGTTCGGCAATCTGCTCGTCATGCAGCGCCAGGACGACATCCTGCCGCAACCACACCCAGTCCGGCACCTCACTTGGCCAGTTCGCGCAGGGCGTTGCGATAGCGTCCCATCACGTCGCGCGCGGTTGCCATCTGCTTATCGAAGTCCGGATCGGCAGATTTGAGCGCAATACCATCAGCTTGCTTGATCACAGACACCTCGTCCCCCTGCGCAAGGTTGAGGTGCGCGAGCACGTCCTTGGGGAGGATGACACCGGTGGAGTTGCCGATCTTGATGAGCTTGAGGGGCTTGTTCATACAGATGTTATAACACCGACCCCTGCTGGCTTCAAGTCGCCACCCGTGGGTCCTTGTGGCGCAGCGTCTGAATCACGCCGGTGCAGATCAGAAACTGACCAAAGTAATACAAGGGCCAGATCAGCCAGTCGGGCAGCACCGATCCCTCGAGCGGTCCGAACCGCGCGAAGATCAGCAGGTCGGAGGCCACGAACATCAGCGCGCCGGTGCCGACGCGATAGCGCGGAAAGTTGCTGGTCCACGCCATCGCCGCCATGACGGCGAGAAACAGGGTGTAGACCGCTATGCCGGTCGCGCCCGATCGGTCGATCGGCAGCGCCCATGCGATCAGCACCACCGCAGGCACCAACACGATCGCGAACGCCCGCTGGCTGAACGTCACGGTGGGCCGCCGGTGCCGCGCATAGAGCGCGATTGCAACGATATGCCCCAGCAGAAACGCGATCGCTCCGTAGATGAGGTCGATCTCGATCAGCATGTCGCCGATGGCGCCCAGCGCCATGACGCCGGCGATCAGCCAACCATCGAGCGAATGGTGCCGGACGGACGCGAAGATGGCGAGAAACCCGACGCCAAGACCCTTCCACAGCATCAGGTACAGGCCGGGAATGGGCGCATCGCTGACGAAATAATAGCTGATCGCTGCAACCAGGCTGAGCAGCAGCCACGGCCGCGATTCCACCAATGCGCGTTTGACGACCATAAGCCCCTGCCCTTCTGTTCTTGCCAAGCTGATGGCATTGTTCGCATCGCTCGTGCAAGCGGTGCAACGCACCCTGTGCAAAACCAGTCCGCCACGCTATTTGCTCGGGCATGAGTAACACACACACCTTCGAACATCAGATTCACATCATCGGCGGCGGGCTCGCCGGGTCCGAGGCGGCATGGCAGCTGGCCGAGGCCGGCATCAAGGTGCGGCTGTCGGAAATGCGCGGCGGCGGCGACATGACGCCCGCGCACCAGACCGATGGCCTGGCCGAACTCGTCTGCTCAAACAGCTTCCGCTCGGACGATGCCGACCGCAATGCCGTGGGTCTGCTGCACCAGGAGATGCGCACTTTGGGTTCGCTTATCATGGCGTCGGCGGAAAAGGCCAAGGTCCCTGCAGGATCGGCGCTGGCGGTGGACCGCGACATCTTCTCTGCTGAGGTCACCGAGGCGCTCAGCAACCATCCCAACATCCAGATCGTGCGCGAACGCATCGACAGCCTGCCGGCAAGCGGCCCGACGATCGTCGCGACGGGCCCGCTCACCGCGATGACGCTGGCGCAATCGATCGGGGCGCTGACCGGCGAGGACGCGCTGGCGTTCTTCGATGCCATCGCGCCGATCATTCACCGCGACAGCATCGACATGGACATCTGCTGGATGGCGAGCCGCTGGGACAAGGTCGGCCCCGAGGGTGACGGCAAGGACTATATCAACTGCCCGATGGACAAGGAGCAGTATCTTGCGTTCCACCAGGGGCTGATGGACGGCGACAAGACCGAGTTCAAGGAATGGGAGAAGGACACCCCCTATTTCGAGGGCTGCATGCCGATCGAGGTCATGGCGTCGCGCGGAGTGGAAACGCTGCGTTTCGGTCCGATGAAGCCGGTCGGGCTGGACAATCCGCGCACCGGGCGCTGGCCCTATGCGGTGGTGCAGCTGCGGCAGGACAACAAATTGGGCACCTTGTGGAACATGGTCGGCTTCCAGACCAAGCTCAAGCACGGGGCGCAGGTCGAGCTGTTCCGCACCATTCCGGGGCTGGAAAAGGCCGAGTTCGCTCGGTTGGGCGGCCTGCACCGCAACACCTTCATCAACTCGCCGCGGCTGCTCGACGAACAGCTGCGGCTCAAGGGCGCGCCGCACATCCGCTTTGCCGGGCAGATGACCGGCTGCGAGGGCTATGTCGAGAGCGCCAGCATCGGGCTGATCGCGGGGCGCTTTGCCGCTGCCGAACTGCAGGGCCGGGCGCTTGACGCGCCGCCGGTCACCACCGCGCTGGGCGCCTTGCTGGGGCACATCACCGGGGGCGCGGAAGCGAGCGACTTCCAGCCGATGAACGTCAATTTCGGCCTGTTCCCGCCGCCCGAGGGCAAGGTCCACAAGAAGCAGCGCAAGGAGGCCTACACCTCGCGCGCGCGCGCCGATCTGCAAAGCTGGATCAACGGCGAACCGGTCGCGATCGCAGCAGAATAATCAGCATTTGCAACGCGCTACAGGGCGTTTGGGCTTTGTCGTGGCAAACTCCTGAGGAGACAGGCGGCCGTTGCCATCAGCATCGGCCGTGGCAAAGCGGTCAGACGTGGCGACCGCCCATTCCTCGAAGGTGAGCAGATTGTTGCCATCGCGGTCCAGCGCCTTGAACGCCTTGGTGCGGCTGGCGAGCAGTTCTTCGCGGGTGATGATCCGGTCGCCATTGCGGTCATAACGGGCAAAGCGGCGCTCTTCGCGGGTCATCTCGGTGGCCTCGGGGGGCGCGGGGCCGCGCATCGTCCCGGGATCGGCAGTAGGCAGCGCGGTGTCCACAGGCTCGGGTGGCGGCGCTGCGATGCTGGCCAGATCATCGTCCTGCTGCTGCGCGCGGATGATGAAGAAGCCGCCGATCACCAGCGCGATCGCCGCCAGACCGCCAAACAGGAAGCGCATTGCCAATCCCCCCGCCAATATCCGGCGAGGGCGCTGCCCCGTCAGCGCTCCCTCAGCGCCCGGTCAGACCATGCCAGACCAGCCCCAGGAACACGCCGGGGCCACCCCAGGGACGATCCATCTGGCCCTGCGCAAAGTCAAGCCGCACCGCCCGCGCGATCATCGAGATCGGGCGCAGTTTGCGAGGCAGCCGCGGTGCAGCGGGCATCGGATCGCCCGCCGCCTTGACGGCTGCGTCCAGCGCAGGCGTGCGGCGGTGAAAGCGCGCCATGTCCCACAGAGCCCAGGCCCTGCCGATCCGTGCCAGATCGTCCCGGCTCACCATCGGCGCGAGGGGATGGAAGGCAGCGATCAGTGCGCCACGGCCTTCTGCAAATTCTGCCACCGCGGCTGCATCCTCGAGCTCCAGCGCCGCCTCCCAGCCGCGGATCACCGGGCCAAGCGCGGCCTGCAGGTCTAGCCCTTGCGCCTCTAGCGGCAGCAGCGCCGCCAACACCGGATTGGCCGACGGCCGCTCGCTGGCCGGCTTGCCAATGACGTCATGCCACCACTGCAGACGTATCTGCGCCAGCATCGCTTCGCGCGCCTGCAGCACGATCCCGGCGATCTGCGCATCGAAGGCGAACAGCGCCTGGCACCAGACCCGCATCTGCGCATCGCCATAGCTGCTGGCGAGCGTGACAAGGGGCGAAACGGGGGGGTCGGAGGCCTGCATGAGGGGCGCGATCCACCAAAAGCCGCGCCGGATCAAGGTAAAGATCGCGGTAACCACGTCCCTTTGAAGGCTGCTTACCATTGCGCGCGTAGAAGGCCCGATACGTGACAGGGGCATTTACCAACCATGACGATCCGTACCACCGATACTCAGCATCGCCATGACGCCATTGCGACGCGCAAGGGCGCGGACCAGACCGCTGCCCGGCGCCCGTGGCTCAACCGCCTGCTTGCATCGAAGCGCGGCAACGTGCTGCCCATCGTGGCGGCCAGCATCCTGCCGATGGCCGCGATGATCGGCGGCGCGGTCGACATGAGCCGCGCCTATATGGTCAAGTCGCGCATCCAGCAGGCCTGCGATGCGGGCGTGCTCGCCGGACGCCGCGCGATGCAGCAGAGCAGCTATTCGGACGCCGCCAAGGCGCAGGCGCAGGACTTCTTCGATATCAACTTCAAGGCGGGCTACAACGACTCCCACTCCGTCACCTTCAACACGTCCAATCCGTCCGGCACCAGCAAGGTGCTGGGTTCGGCCTCCACGGTCATGCCCACCGCGATCATGGGGATGTTCGGCAAGAAGACGATCCCGATCGACGTGACCTGCGAGGCAGAGCTCAACCTCAGCAACTCGGACGTCACCTTCGTGCTCGACGTGACCGGATCGATGAACGACAGCATTCCCGTCGGCGGCGGCGGTTCGATCGTCAAGATCACCGCGCTGCGCAACTCGGTGATGAGCTTCTACGACACGCTCGCCAATGCCGCCACCGGCAGCCTGGCGCGCATCCGCTATGCGTTCGTCCCCTATTCGACCAACGTCAATGTCGGCGAGATCCTGTATGACACCAACTCGACCTGGCTGAACGGTGGCAACGCTGCCGACAGCTGGAGCTATCAATCGCGTCGTCCGATCTGGCGCACGACCACCGTCGACTGTCAGGTATTCGGAGGCAACCAGTCCTTTGCCTGCCCCAATCGCTGGCACAACACTGTCTCGGGCGGTGGGACAAACATCACCCGCCAACAGTGCACAACCTATGGTGGTAACACCGATGGATCGGGCTTCGGCTTTACCCCCAGCCCGGCCGGCAGTCCGGTCGGCCCCGTGACTTCGGGAACCTCGACCACGACCATTTCTTACGAGCGCTACAGCTGGGGCGGGAGTGCTCCGGGCTGGAGTGGGTCAGATACCAGGCAGTGCGTCCGCAGGCGGACCACCCAGGTGGACTCGTCGGTTGCCGTGTCCGGCGCGACGCTGATCTATGTCTATGAGCAGCGTAATTACCCGACCTTCGACTTCGTCCGGTCGATCAAGACCGCCAATCCCGCGGTGCCGACACCGAGCGAGGCGAGCGGCAACAGCCGCTGGACCGGCTGCATCGAGGAACGCGACACGATTGCGGGCGCGCCGATCGCCTATGGCTCTGGCGGCATCACCGTCAACGGCAGCACCAACGCGCACGATCTCAACATCGATGCCGTGCCCAACAGTGCTGCCACCAAATGGCGCCCGCATTGGGAAGACGTCTATTACTTCCGCAATGACGCGACGAGCCTGAAGAACTACGGCGGCGGCTATACCGCATGCCCCAGCAAGGCCAGCCTGCTGGCAACCATGACCCGCACCGATGTGCAGAACTATGTCAACTCGCTGGTTGCCGTGGGCGGCACCTATCATGACGTCGGGCTGCTCTGGGGTGCGCGGATCGCATCGCCGCAGGGGATCTTCTCCTCGAACGTCAACGCCTCGCCGGGCAACGGTGGGTCGGTGGGTCGTCACCTCATCTTCATGACCGATGGCGAACTGACCAGCTATGACTTCGTCGCCAGCATGTATGGCCTGGAAATGTATGACCAGCGCGTCACCGGCGGCAGCACCAGCCCTAACCAGCTGGAACGCCAGCGGCAGCGCTATCTGGCGATCTGCGAGGCGATCAAGGCCAAGGGCATCCGCTTGTGGGTGATCGCCTTCGGAACCACGCTGACCACCGACCTGCAGACCTGCTCCAGCTCGGGCAGCTCGTTCACGGCGGCAAACAGCTCGCAGCTGAACACCGCATTCCAGAACATCGCCAAGCAGATTTCCGAACTGAGGTTGACCAAGTGATGGCCCTGCCCGTCTTCATCAAGCGTATCGGCCAGGATCGGCGCGGGGTTTCCGCGACCGAGTTCGGGCTGATCGCGCCCACCTTCATCATGATGCTGCTGGGTGTGTTCGACATGGGCTACAACGTCTATGCCAGCGCCATCCTCGACGGCGCGGTCCAGAAGGCGGGGCGCGATTCCGCGCTGGAGACCGGTGCCAATGCCGTCGGGACGCTCGACGCCAAGGTGAAGGAAAACCTGGGTCCACTCGGCACCGGGGCGGTCTTTACCTATGAGCGGCGCAACTATCGCGACTTCGCCAAGGTCGGCCTGCCCGAGGACTTCGAGGACAAGAACAACAATTCTGTCCGCGATGCCGGCGAATGCTTCACCGATGAAAACGCCAATGGCACTTGGGATGCGGATCTGGGCAAGGACGGCGTCGGCGGAGCGCGCGACGTCGTGCTGTACACCGTGCGCATGAACTATCAGCGCAAGTTTCCGCTCTACAACCTGATCGGGATGAGCAGCCAGGCGACGATCGCCTCGGCCACCGTTATGCGCAACCAGCCTTATGCCGACCAGGCCTCTGAAACCACGCAGGTGATTTGCACATGAACGCTGCCCTTCCCCAGCCGCTGCCGGCACCCCGTCCCGAAAAGCGCGGCCTTCTGGCGCGCGGCAGGCAGCTTGCCCGCAAGCTTCGTCGTGACCGTTCGGGCATGGCGCTGATCGAGTTCGCCTTCACCCTTCCGCTGTTCACCGAGCTGGGCTTCTACGGCATCGAGATCTCCAATCTGGCGATCACCCAGATGAAGATGAGCCAGATCGCGCTCAACATGGCCGACAATGCCTCGCGCATCGGCACGCTCAACGCCTCGTTGGGCGCAAAGGTGATCTCCGAGCAGCAGATCAACGACGTGTTCCAGGCAGCCGCGCTGCAGGCGGGCGCCGCCGGCCTGTATCAGGATGGCCGCACGATCCTCTCCAGCCTCGAGCTCAATGCCAATGGCGGCCAGACGATCATGTGGCAGCGCTGCAAGGGCATGGACCTTGAGGATTCAAACTACGGCGCGCAAGGCACCGGTGCTACCGGCACCAGCTTCCAGGGCATGGGTCCTGCAGGCGACAAGATCCAGGCGACGTCGGGCACCGCGGTCATGTTCGTCGAACTGCACTACACCTACAAGCCGCTGTTCGGCAGCATGTTCATGGAAGAGCGCGAGCTGTATCAGGAAGCGGCCTATACCGTGCGCGACAGCCGCGAAATCGGCAAGCCACCCGGCGACAACGTGTCCGCAAGCCGCAAATCGACTTGCGACAAATACGACGCGATCCTGCCGCAGACATCGGAAGCCGACATCGCTGCCGCGCAAGCTGCCTCCACCAGCGCCTATGCTGGATACAGCGGCGGCACCAATCCAGTCCAGCCGGGCAAGGGTTTGTGCGTGGCCGGACTTATCTGCGTCAAGGTCAACTGACGGCCGGGCCGCCTTACGACCCGGCCAGTCGTTCTCACCCCTTGTAGCAGACTTTCTTGACCGCCTTGATCACGCGGGCGCTGTCGACCAGCGCCAGTTTCTCGAGATTGGCCGCATAAGGCAGCGGCACGTCCTCGTTGGTCACGCGCAGCACTGGCGCGTCGAGATCGTCGAAGCCCTGCTCCATCGCCACCGCCATGATTTCGCTCGAGATCGAGCAGACCGGCCAGCCTTCCTCGACCACCACCATGCGGTTGGTCTTCTTCAGGCTTCCGAGAACGGTTGCGGTATCGAGTGGACGCAGCGTGCGCAGGTCGATGACCTCGGCCTCGATGCCCTCGGCTGCCAGCTTGTCCGCCGCATCAAGCGCGACGGCAACCCCGATCGAATAGCTGACGATGGTGACGTCTGCACCCGCGCGCATGATCCGCGCCTTGCCGATCGGCAGGACATGGTCCTCCAGATCGGGGACATCGAAGCTGCGGCCATAGACCAGCTCGTTTTCGAGGAACACCACCGGGTCCTCGGTGCGGATCGCGGCTTTCAGCAGGCCCTTGGCATCGGCTGAATCATACGGCGCGATCACGATCAGACCGGGGACGCTGGCATACCACGGACCGAAGTTCTGGCTGTGCTGCGCGCCCACGCGACTGGCCGCGCCATTGGGTCCGCGGAACACCACCGGGCAGCGCATCTGACCGCCCGACATATAATTGGTCTTGGCCGCCGAGTTGATGATGTGGTCGATCGCCTGCATCGCGAAGTTGAAGGTCATGAATTCGATGACCGGACGCAGGCCGCCCATCGCCGCGCCCGCACCGATGCCGGCAAAGCCGTATTCGGTGATCGGGGTATCGATGACGCGGCGCGCGCCGAACTCCTCGAGCAATCCTTGCGTGACCTTGTACGCGCCCTGATATTCGGCAACTTCCTCGCCCATCACGAACACGCGCTCGTCGCGGCGCATTTCCTCGGCCATCGCATCGCGCAGCGCTTCGCGCACGGTGGTCGAGACCATCTTGGTGCCTTCAGGCACGGCAGGATCGCTAACCGGAGCGCGCTTGGGCGTTGCGGGTACGATCTTCGCGTCTTCGCTCGGCGCTTCGGCCTTTGCGGGCTCGGGCGCGGGTTCGGCAGCCGCAGCGGGCGCTGGCGAAGGCGCAGACGCATCCTCCCCTTCGGCAGCGATCATCGCGATAACCGCACCCACCTTCACGTTGTCGGTGCCCTCGGCGATCACGATCTTGGTGATCGTGCCTTCGTCGACCGCCTCGAATTCCATCGTCGCCTTGTCGGTCTCGATTTCGGCAAGGATGTCACCAGAGGCAACGGTGTCGCCTTCCTTGACCAGCCATTTGGCCAGCGTGCCTTCCTCCATGGTCGGGGAAAGCGCGGGCATTTTCAGTTCGATGGCCATCAATATTGCTCCACCAGCACATCGGTATACAGGTCGGACGGGTCCGGCTCGGGCGAGGTTTCGGCAAAGTCCGCCGCCTCGCTCACCAGCTTGCGGATGTCCTTGTCGATCGTCTTCATCGCGTCTTCAGAAACGCCCATCTTGAGCAGTTCCGCCTTGGCCGCCTCGATCGGATCGGAATTGTCCTTCATGTTCTGCACTTCCTCGCGGCTGCGATACTTGGCAGGGTCCGACATCGAATGCCCGCGATAGCGATAGGTCTTGAGCTCCATCAGCAACGGGCCATTGCCGCCGCGGACATATTCGAGCGCCGCCTCAGCCGCGCCGCGCACTTCGAGCACGTCCATGCCGTTGACCTGCATGCCGGGGATGCGGAAGGAATCGCCGCGCCGGTAGAATTCGGTCTCGGCGCTGCTGCGCGACACCTTGGTGCCCATGGCATATCCGTTGTTCTCGATCACGAAGATGATCGGCAGCTTCCACAGGGCGGCCATGTTGAAGCTTTCATAGACCTGGCCCTGGTTGGCCGCGCCATCGCCGAAATAGGCCATGCAAACGCCGCCATCCTCGGTGTACTTGTGACCGAAGGCTAGCCCCGCACCCAGCGCAACCTGCGCGCCGACGATGCCGTGGCCCCCATAGAATTTGTGCTCGGTCGAGAACATGTGCATCGACCCGCCCTTGCCGCGAGAAATGCCCGCGCCGCGCCCGGTGAGCTCGGCCATGATGACCTTGGGATCGATACCATAAGCCAGCATATGGCCATGGTCGCGATAGCCGGTGATCACGCTGTCCTTGCCCGGCGTCAGCGCCGACTGCAGCCCGACCGCGACCGCTTCCTGGCCGATGTACAGGTGGCAGAATCCGCCGATCAGGCCCAGGCCATACAGCTGCCCGGCGCGCTCTTCGAAGCGGCGGATCAGCAGCATTTCCTTGTAGAAATGCAGCAACTCGTCGGCGGTGGCTTCATGCCGCTGCGGATCGCGCGGGCGGGGGTGGTTGCTCCCCTCTTCGGGAAGCACTGCCGACTTCGCCTTGGCGGCAGGCGCATCGGCATCTGCGGACTTGGCGGGAGCTTTTGCGGGTGGTTTGCGAACGGGCTTTGCAGCGGGTGTCTTGACCAAGACGGGAAACCTTTCACGATTGGGATCGGTGCCGTGAGGCGGGGAGGAAACGACCGCAGCGGGTATAGAAGCAAGCACGCGGTTTACGCAACGGCCTAGGCGGGTTTTGCGCAATAATCCCGCAGCATGGCTGCGGTGACCGGGCCGCCTATTTCAGCGGAACGATGATCTCGTCGGGATGCGCGACATTGAGATCGCGGCGCACCAGTTCGCTCACCAGATCGGGGTCGACCGCACGCGGATCGAGCAGCTTCACCCGGTTGCGCAGCGCATCGCGCTGGTCGCGCAGGCGGGCAAGTTCCACCTTCTGCACCTCGAGCCGCTGGCGATAATCGCCCCAGGCGAGCACGCCCGTCGGCCCCAGCAGCGCATAACCCGCGATCACCAGCAAGGCGACGAGCGAGATGCCCGGCGCAATGGCTTGCTTTGCTGGTTTGATGACGGGTTTACGTTGCGGCATTAACCCTATGAATCACAATTGATTCGGGCTGACAAGCCGAAACCGCCTTCCCGAATCAAATATGCGATCAATAGAAGTCAAGATCAGCGAAAGATCGCTGCCCCGGCATAATGGGCGCTGGCGCCCAGCTCTTCTTCGATGCGGATCAGCTGGTTGTACTTGGCAAGCCGGTCCGAGCGGGCAAGCGAACCGGTCTTGATCTGGCCGCAGTTGGTGGCGACCGCCAGATCGGCGATCGTCGCGTCCTCGGTCTCGCCCGAACGGTGCGACATCACCGCAGTATAGCCGGCGCGGTGCGCCATGCTGACGGCTTCGAGCGTCTCGGTGAGCGTGCCGATCTGGTTGACCTTGACCAACAGGCTGTTGGCCAGGCCCTTTTCGATGCCCATCGCCAGCCGCTCGGGGTTGGTGACGAACAGATCGTCGCCGACCAACTGGACCTTGTTGCCCAGCAGTTCGGTGACCGCGAGCCAGCCTTCGAAATCATCCTCGCTCATGCCGTCCTCGATCGAGCGGATCGGGTATTCGTCGCAGAGCTTGCCGAGATAGTCGGCCATTTGCGTGGGGCTGAGCGACAGGCCTTCGCCGCTGATCTCGTACTTGCCATTGCGGAAGAACTCGGTCGCGGCGCAGTCGAGCGCCAGCACGACGTTCTCGCCGGGCTTGAAGCCTGCCTTTTCGACCGAGGCCATGATGAAGTCGAGTGCGGCGCGGGTCGAGGCGAGGTTGGGGGCAAAGCCGCCTTCGTCGCCGACCGCGGTGGCCAGACCCTTTTCGTGCAGGCCCTTCTTGAGCGTATGGAAAATCTCCGAGCCCCAGCGCACCGCTTCGGCGAGGCTGTCCGCGCCCACGGGCATGATCATGAATTCCTGGAAATCGATCGGGTTGTCGGCATGTTCGCCGCCATTGATGATGTTCATCATCGGCACCGGCAGCACATGCGCCGAGACGCCGCCGACATAGCTGTACAGCGGCAGGCCGCGTGCATCGGCTGCGGCCTTGGCGACCGCGAGGCTGACACCCAGGATCGCGTTCGCGCCCAGCCGCGACTTGTTCTCGGTGCCATCCAGGCCGATCATCGCCATGTCGATGTCACGCTGGTCTTCTGCGTCGAGCCCGACGATCGCCTCGAAGATCTCGCTGTTGACCATGTCGACCGCCTGGGTGACGCCCTTGCCCAGATACATCGCCATGTCGCCATCGCGCTTCTCGACCGCCTCATAGGCTCCGGTCGATGCGCCCGAAGGCACCCCTGCCCGGCCGAAGCTGCCGTCTTCGAGCAGCACATCGACTTCGACCGTGGGGTTGCCGCGGCTGTCGAGAATCTGGCGGGCGTGGATATCCATGATCGCGGTCATAAGCGGCACTCTTTCGGGTCTGGCAGGTGGATGGAATGGCGCACCCTCTAGGGCTTGGAGGGCCCGTTGGCAACCATCCGGACGCACCTTGGCGCCTCCATGCTGCAAACGCGAAAACGCTTGAAAATGTGCACGGACTGGCCAGAATAGTGCAAGGGCAAGCGGAACCGCGGCAACGCCTCATGCGTCTGCTGCAAAGCTTGAGGAGGAATATATGTCCGAAGAAGAAATCAAGGCCGCTGCCCCGACCGAGGCTGCGCTCAAAAAGCCGCGCACCAAAAAGGCAACCAGCCCTACAGATGGCTCCGCCACGACCGCTGCACCCAAGCGCAAGACTGCTACCATGCCGGTCGAGTTCGTCGCTCCTGCCGTGGCGACCGGAACCGCGCTTGCGGTCACGACCGCGCCTGAACCCGCTCCGTCCGACACCAGCGCGCTGGGCGCCGCTGCAGCCAAGGTGAATGCCATGATCCCCGACAACATGACCGACAAGGCCCGCGAAGTGGCGACCGACGTCAAGGACAAGGCCAGCGACGCCGTGCATGGCCTGGCGCGCATCATCAGCGACAGCGCCGGGGCGATCGACGACAATATCGGTCCCAAATATGGCGACTATGCGCGCACCGCGGCGCAATCGGTCAGCGACGCTGCCGATCGTTTGCGCGCCAAGCCTGTGGACGAGATCGCCGAGGATACGCGCGAATTCGTGCGGACCAAGCCTGCGGCCGCTCTCGGCATCGCGGCGGTGGTCAGCCTGATGCTCGCCAAGCTTGTCGGATCGGTCTTTGGCGGCAAGAAGCGCTGACCGCAGGTCCGGCGCCGATTGAACCCAAATTGATGAACACCATTCCCGATCCCGCGCCTGGGTCCAGTGCGCCTGCCTCTGCTGTCGCTCCGGACACAGGTGCAGGTGATCCCACTGCGGCCCGGGACGCGAGCGACCCCGCTGCCAAACCCGGAATGATCGACCAGCTGCGCGGCCTGTACGCCGATGGCCGCGAGATGATCGATGCCGAAATCGGCTTTCAGAAGGCTCGGATGTCGGCAGCCGGGCGGCAGGTCCGCACCATGGCGCTGCTCGGCGTCGTCGGGCTGATTCTGATCAGCTGTGCGCTGATTGCGCTGGTGGTGGGGACGATGATCGCACTCATCCCGATCCTGGGCGCATGGGGCGCGATGGGAGCCACCGTTGCAGGCAGTCTGGTGCTGGCAGCATTGTGCTTCTGGCTGGCGGCGGGCCGCGTCGGCAAGGTGACCTCATTGTTCGCCGCCGATCCCGAACCCGAAACCACCGCCACCGCTGCGGAGGGTCACCCATGACAGAGCAGATGCAGGCCGCGCAAAGCCCTGACGACCAGGAACCCAGCCTTGCGGAAGTGGCCGCACGCAGGGTCGCCGCGCGCACCCAGTGGCAAAAGGCGCTCGCCCGCGCCAAGGAGCGCTTCACGCCGGCAAACGTTGCCGACGAAGCGGTAGACACCGCCGCCAACACCATCGGCGGCGCTGCGGACAAGGCAGCGGGATTCGCCTGGGCGCACCGCGGCAAGCTGGCACTGGCGGGACTGCTGGGCGGGCTGATTTATGGCCGCAAGCCCATCGCCAAGGCTACCGGGCCGCTGGTCGGCAAGGCCAGGGCGTCGATCGGCAAGGCGCGCGAGACCTTGCTCAGCCGCAAGAAGCCCTGATTGCAGGTACGCGCGTCAGGGCTGGAAAATCGTTCCAAATGCGACTAAGGCGCACCGCTATCACGCGGTGGCCGCCACGGCCCCGGTGAAGGAGAGGATGCCGCCCGGCATCCAGTTCATCGGTCATGGGACGCACAATTCAATGAGCAAACTTCATCTCGTCATGGGCGGACGCGTCAGCGATCCGCAAACCCTCGATTTCTGCGAACTCGACAACATGGATCTTGTCGGCGTCTACCCCGATTATGCCAGCGCCGAAGAAGCCTGGCGCAGTAACGCCCAGCGCACGGTCGATGACGCCGAGATGCGCTATGTGATCGTCCACCTGCACCGGCTGCTTGATCCGGAAACCCCCGAACAGGCCTGATCGCCCGTCGTTTAGCCCCCGCACTCGCCGTGTTACGGAATGTCGTGACGCGGCCTGCGCGGGCGATGGCTCTGCGCCAGAGGCACGGCCAATGCCAGACCGGCGGCAAACCCGCCGATATGCGCCCAGATGGCGATGCCGAGCGCGGTTCCTGCAAAGGCGAATTGGCTGAGCAGGTTGATGCCGATCCACGCGGCAGCCAGCCACGCAATGTGCACGACCAGCCCCGGCACCGGTCCGATGGCCTTTGGCTTGCGCCGGGCAAACAGCAGGAAATAGGCGGCGAGCAGCGCTGAGATCGCTCCGCTTGCGCCGACTACCGGCGTGGTAGAAAGCGGATCGACGGCGTAATGCATCGCCGCTGCACCAAGGATCCCTGCGGCATAGAGCAGCACGAACCGACCCGTGCCGAGCGCCGCCTCGATCATTCGGCCGACCACCACCAGCACCAGCATGTTCATCGCCAGGTGGAAAAGCCCGGCGTGCAGGAATGCAGAGGTCACCGGGGTCAGCCACACGGGGACGGCCCAGGGATAATCCAGCGGCAGCGCGCTCGCATGGCCGTGCAGGCTGTCGGAAAGCCGCGCCGCCCAGAACCCGCCTTCAACCTGAAAGCGTTCGGTCCAGCCGGTCAAAAAGCCTGCAAGCCAAACCAGCACATTGGCAATCACCAGCGCGTTGGTCGCCGCGCCGCGCGGCAGATTGGGCATGTGTCAGATAAACTCGATCTTCGACACGACATAGAACTTGTCGCCCGAAGGCACGCTGACCTCGACCTCGTCGTCGAGCAGGCGGCCGATCAGCGCGCGGCCCAGCGGGCTGGAATAGCTGATCTTGCCCTTGCGCGCGTCGGCTTCCGCCTCGCCCACGATCTGGTACTTCACCGGCTTGTCGTCTTCGTCGAGCAACGTCACGGTCGCGCCGAACACGACCTTGTTGCCCGAAAGCGTGGTCGGATCGATGATCTGTGCGCGGCTCAATTTGCCTTCCAGGTCGGCGATGGTCGCCTCGACCTGGCCCTGACGCTCCTTGGCGGCATGATATTCAGCGTTTTCGGAAAGATCGCCATGCGCGCGCGCTTCCTCGATCGCCTCGACGATCAGGGGGCGCTCTTCCTTGAGCAACTTCAGCTCGCGCGAAAGCTTTTCATATCCTTCTGCCAGCATGGGCAGCTTATCGACGGTTGCCATTCGGCATATCCCTTCTTCTGTGGCCGAGCCTGGCCCATCACCCGACAAATAAAGCCCTTCACGGCCCCGCAACGGGACCGCACAAGGTTAACGACTTGTCGGGGGGCTCAAGCGTCAGGCCGTATATAATAAGCCTGAAGCGGCTTTACTTCAAGGCTGCTCTTGGCGAGCGAGGCCATCGCCCGCACCGCCGCGACGCTGGCTGCGGCGGTGGTGAAGTACGGAATCTTGCCGCTGAGCGCGCTCGCGCGGATCGATTGCGAATCCTTCAGGCTCTGCCAGCCTTCGGTGGTGTTGAAGATCAGCGCGATCTGGCCGTCCTTGATCCGGTCGACGATGTGCGGACGTCCCTGCGCCACCTTGTTGACCTCGGTTACCGCCACGGCGTTGTCCTTGAGATAACGCGCGGTTCCGCCGGTGGCGACCACGTCCATACCCAGCGCGATCAGCCCACGCGCGGCCTCGAGGATCACCGGCTTGTCGCCATCCTTGACCGAAATGAACACGGTGCCCTTGGTCGGCAGCGTCAGACCCGCGCCGATCTGCGCCTTGGCAAAGGCGGTGGCAAAGTCCTTGTCGATGCCCATCACCTCGCCGGTCGACTTCATCTCGGGGCTCAGAACCGGATCGACCCCGGCAAAGCGCGCCCAGGGGAATACGGCTTCCTTGACCGCCATATGGTCGATGTTGCGATCGATCACCGGCAGATCGGCCAGCATCTCGCCCGCCATCACCCGCGCGGCATATTTCGCCACCGGCTGGCCGATCGCCTTGGCGACGAAGGGTACCGTGCGACTGGCACGCGGATTGACCTCGATCAGATACACCTGGCCTTCCTTGACCGCGAACTGGATGTTCATCAGCCCGCGGACCTTGAGGCCCTCGGCCAATGCCCGGGTCTGCCGTTCCATCTCGGCGATGAGGTCGTCCGACAGGCTGTAAGGCGGCAGCGAGCAGGCGCTGTCGCCCGAGTGCACCCCGGCCTCCTCGATATGCTGCATGATCCCGGCAATCGCGACATCGCGGCCATCGCAGATCGCATCGACATCGACCTCTATCGCATCGCGCAGATACTGGTCGATCAGCACGGGGCTGTCGCCCGACACCTGCACTGCTGTCGCGATATAGGATTCGAGCTGCGCCTGACCGTCGACGATCTCCATCGCGCGGCCGCCGAGCACGTAAGATGGCCGGATCAGCACCGGATAGCCGATGCGGCTGGCGACCGCGATCGCCTCTTCGCGGCTGCGCGCGATACCGTTCATCGGCTGCTTCAGGCCAAGCTTGTCGACCAATTTGGCAAAGCGCTCGCGGTCTTCGGCAAGGTCGATCGCGTCGGGCGAGGTACCGAGGATCGGGATGCCCGCATCCTCGAGCGCCTGCGCCAGCTTGAGCGGGGTCTGCCCGCCGAACTGGACAATGACGCCCACGAGTTCGCCGTTCGAGCGTTCGACGTCGAGGATCTCGAGCACGTCCTCTGCGGTCAGCGGCTCGAAATACAGCCGGTCCGAGGTATCGTAATCGGTGCTCACCGTTTCCGGATTGCAGTTGATCATGATCGTTTCATAGCCCGCGTCGCCCAGCGCGAAGCACGCATGGCAGCAGCAGTAATCGAACTCGATCCCCTGCCCGATGCGGTTGGGCCCGCCACCCAGGATCACGATCTTGCGGCGATTGGTCGGCTGGCTCTCGCACTCGGGCTCACCGAAGCTGGGCGCCTCATAGGTCGAATACATATACGGCGTCTTCGCCTCGAACTCCGCCGCGCAGGTGTCGATCCGCTTGAACACGGGGCGCACGCCGAGCTTGTGGCGCAAGGCGCGCACTTCCTCTTCGGTGACGCCGCCGGTCATCGCGACGACAGCGTCGCGCACCAGGCCCGATCCGCGCGCGATCGCGTGGCTCATGCCGGGCCGCAGATGCGCGGACTTGAGCGCCAGATAGGCAAGACGCTTGTCCGAAAAGCCCATCGACTTCAATCGCCGCATGCCCACCGCATCGCGCGGCAGGCCATCAGCGAGCACTTTGTTCTCGGCATCGACGATCTGCTTGATCTGCTCGAGGAACCAGGGATCGTATTTCGCGACCGCGTGGACCTGCTCGACGGTCATGCCCTCGCGCAGCGCCTGCGCCGCGATCAGCAGCCGGTCGGGGGTCGCCTGGCTCAGCTCAGCAACGATATCGTCGTGCGGCGCACCGACGAGATGATCGACGAAGTTGAAGCCGCTGAGGCCCGTCTCCAGCCCGCGCAACGCCTTCTGCATCGATTCCTGGAAGTTGCGGCCGATCGCCATCACCTCGCCCACCGATTTCATCGCGGTGCCGAGCAAAGGGCTTGCGCCCTTGAACTTCTCGAACGCGAACCGGGGGATCTTGGTGACGACATAGTCGATCGTCGGTTCGAAACTGGCCGGCGTCGCGCCGGTGATGTCGTTGGTGATCTCGTCGAGCGTGTAGCCCACCGCGAGCTTGGCCGCGACCTTGGCGATCGGGAAGCCGGTCGCCTTGGATGCCAGCGCCGAAGACCGCGACACGCGCGGGTTCATCTCGATGACGATCAGGCGGCCGTCCTTGGGGTTGACCGCGAACTGGACGTTCGACCCGCCCGTCTCGACACCGATTTCGCGCAGCACCGCGATGCTGGCCGAGCGCATGATCTGATATTCCTTGTCGGTCAGCGTCAGCGCGGGCGCCACGGTAATGCTGTCACCGGTGTGCACGCCCATCGGATCGACATTCTCGATCGAGCAGATGATGATGGCGTTGTCGTTCTTGTCGCGGACAACCTCCATCTCGTACTCTTTCCAGCCGAGCAGAGATTCCTCGATCAGCACCTCGGTGGTGGGCGAGGCATCGAGCCCGCCGGTGACGATCTGGACGAACTCGTCGCGATTGTAGGCGATACCGCCGCCGGTGCCGCCCATGGTGAAGCTGGGGCGGATGATCGATGGCAGCCCGGTGCGTTCGAGCACTGCGAGCGCTTCCTCGACCGTGTGTGCAATGCCCGAGCGCGCCGATTCCAGCCCGATCTTGTCCATCGCGTCGCGGAACTTGAGGCGATCCTCGGCCTTGTCGATCGCTTCGGCCTTGGCGCCGATCAGTTCGACGTCGTATTTCTTGAGCGTGCCATCGGCATCGAGCGCCAGCGCGGTGTTGAGCGCAGTCTGCCCGCCCATCGTCGGCAGCACCACCAGCTTCTCGTTCGGGCGCTCGGCGCGCTCCTTGGCGATGATCTTGGCGACGATTTCGGGCGTGATCGGCTCGACATAGGTCGCATCGGCCATGTCGGGATCGGTCATGATCGTGGCGGGGTTGGAGTTGACCAGGACGATCCGGTAGCCTTCCTCCTTCAAAGCCTTGCACGCCTGCGTGCCCGAATAATCGAACTCGCACGCCTGGCCGATGATGATCGGGCCTGCGCCGATGATCAGGATGCTGTTAATGTCGGTGCGCTTGGGCATTGTTGTTGTGCTCTCTTTAAAGGCTTTGTTTCATCTGGGGAGGCGGCGACCGGACGTTTCTTCAGTGCATCGTGCCGGACTGTGCTTCGCAGCCCCAGCCGTCATATTCGACATCGAACAGCATCTCGATCTGCAGACAGGTGCGGGTCAGGTCCTTGATCGACTGCGCGTCGACCGCCTGGAACCGCTCGAAGAACAGATACGGCTCGCCGCCTTCTGCATCCTCCTCGCGGTCGAGCTCGGTCAGCCCGAAGGTGTTTGCGGCTTCGGACAGGCGCTGCAGGTTTTCCTCCGACCCCCGGAAGCTCACATCGACCGCGCGCTTGACGCTCGCCCGGTCACCATTGGCGGCCAGATTGCGCAGCACGTCCTGATCGGCCACCCACTCCTGCTCCATGCGGGCAGGATCGACCTTGGGGAGTTTCATGCTCATGCCGCACCTGCGGGGGTCTTGAGGCCGCCAACGAATTTCTCGAACAGATAGAAGCTGTCCTGCGGGCCGGGCGAGGCTTCGGGGTGGTACTGGACGCCGAAAGCGCGCCTATCGGTGAAGGCGATGCCGCAGTTGCTGCCGTCGAACAGCGAGACATGGGTTTCGATGACGTTGGCAGGCAAGGTCGCTGCATCGACCGCAAAGCCGTGGTTCATGCTGGTGATCTCGACCACGCCGGTTTCGAGCCTTTTGACCGGATGGTTCGCGCCGCGATGGCCCTGGTGCATCTTCATCGTGCGCGCACCTGCGGCAAGACCCAGCAGCTGATGGCCGAGGCAGATGCCGAAGATCGGTACGTCGCGCTCGAGCAGCGCCTGGATCACCGGAACGGCATAGACGCCGGTTGCCGCCGGATCACCCGGGCCGTTGGAGAGGAATACGCCATCGGGCTGGAGTGCGGTGATTGCATCGACCGGCGTCTGCGCAGGCACGATGGTGACGCGCGCGCCGGCCTGCACCAGCGATCGGAAGATGTTGTGCTTGGCACCGTAATCGATCGCGACGACATGCGGGCGGTCGCCCTCGCCGGCGCCGGCATAGCCCTGCCCCAAGGTCCAGATGCCGCCCTGCCAGTCGCGGGTGTCGGCGCCGGTGACCTCGATCGCCAGATCCATGCCCTCGAGCCCGGCCCAGCCCTGCGCCTGTGCGAGCAAAGCGGGCATGTCGAACACGCCATCGGGCGCGTGCGCGATCACCGCATTGGGCGCGCCTGCCTCGCGGATGCGGCGGGTGAGCGCGCGGGTGTCGATGCCGGAGATGCCGATCTGACCGTTCGCCTCAAGCCACTGCGTGAAATGCTGGGCGGAACGGAAGCTGCTGGGGTTGGTCACGTCCTCGCGCACGATGCAGCCCAGGGCGCGGGGCACATCGGCCTCGATATCCTCAGAGTTCGCGCCGACATTGCCGATATGCGGAAAGGTGAAGGTGATGATCTGCCCGGCATAGCTCGGGTCGGTCAGGATTTCCTGATAGCCGGTGATCGAGGTGTTGAAGCAGACCTCGCCCGCTTTGGCTCCGGCGGCACCAAAGCCCCTGCCCCAGATCGCCGTACCATCGGCCAGAAGCAGCAATCCGGTCGCGCCTTGGGGCTGAGCGGAGGTGGTGGCGTGCGCCATGGATCGTTTTCCTTGTGTTGCGTTGAGTCGCAAATGGGCCGGGCCGCAGACTATTGCAGGTTCGGGCGGAGCCAAAGCCCCGTTCACGCCCCCTGCCGGAAAGCGGCCAAATTGGCGGGTCACTAGGCTTAGCGGGCTTGTACGGTCAATCTATGAAAAACATTTTTATGCGGCTAGGCTGGTCGCTTGTTCCAAAATTCACCGGAAAGGATGCGTTCGCATGATTCGCGATTCGCTTAAGGCTGCGCAGGTTGCGGCAATGAAGGGGGGCGACAAGCCCCGCACCGCGGCGGTCCGCCTGATCCTCGCCAAGATCAAGGACCGCGATATCGAGCTGCGCACTTCGTCGGCGACCATCGATGACGACGCGATGGTCACCGAGGTGCTGCAGAAGATGATCAAGCAGCGCCGCGAATCGATCGCGATGTACGAACAGGGTGGCCGTGCCGAGCTTGCGGCGCAGGAAGCATCCGAAGTCGCGATCATCGAAGAGTTCCTCCCCGCCCAGCTCGACGAGGCCGCCGCCCGTGCCGCGATCGCTGCCGTGGTCGCCGAAACCGGTGCATCGAGCCTGAAGGACATGGGCAAGGTGATGGCCGAAGTGAAGGCCCGCCACGCATCCGAGATCGACATGAGCAAGGCCAGCGGCTGGGTGAAGGAAGCTCTGGCGGGCTAACCGGAACGTACATGACCCTCACCCCGCAATGGCTGGACGAGCTGCGTTCGCGCATCACGCTGTCGACCCTGATCGGGCGGCACGTGAAGGTCCAGCGCGCGGGGCGGGAGTACAAGGCGTGCTGTCCGTTCCACAACGAGAAGACCCCCAGCTTCACGATCAACGACGAAAAGGGCTTCTATCATTGCTTCGGTTGCGGAGCCCATGGCGATGCGATCCGGTTCATGACCGATCATCAGGGGCTGGGCTTCATGGATGCGGTCAAGGAGCTCGCCTCCGAGGCCGGGATGACCGTCCCCGCCCCCGATCCGCGCGCGGCGCAGGCGGCAGTTGCCCGGGCGTCGCTGCACGATGTCTGCCAGGCGGCGCAGGACTGGTTTGCAGCCCAGCTTGGCAGCGCTTTGGGCGAGCAGGCGCGGGCCTATCTGAAAGCGCGCGGGCTGACCGCAGAGACGATCCAGCGCTTCGGCATCGGCTTTGCGCCAGACAGCCGCACCGGGATCAAGTCCGCGCTGGGATCGATCGACGAGGACCTGCTGATCGAGGCCGGGCTGCTGATCAAGGTCGACGACAAGCCGAGCTATGACCGCTTCCGGGGGCGGATCATGATCCCGATCCGCGATCCGCGCGGGCGGGTGATCGCGTTCGGGGGGCGCATCCTTGGCCAGGGCGAACCCAAATACCTCAACTCTCCCGACACGCCGTTGTTCGACAAGGGTCGCACGCTCTACAACCTGCACCTCGCCGCGCCCGCCTCGCGCCAGAGCGGGCGCGTGGTAGTGGTCGAGGGTTATATGGACGTGATCGCGCTTGCCCAGGCGGGCTTTGGCGAGTGCGTCGCGCCGCTCGGCACCGCGCTCACCGAACACCAGATCGAGCGGCTGTGGAAGATGGTCGACCGGCCCCTGCTGTGCTTCGATGGCGACGGTGCGGGGCAGAAGGCGGCGATGCGTGCTGCCTCGCGTGCGCTTCCCTTGCTCAGGCCAGGCCTGTCGCTCGGCTTCGTCTCGCTGCCTGCGGGCCAGGACCCGGACGATCTGGTGCGCGCATCGGGCCCGGGCGCCTTCACCGCGTGCATCGATCGCGCAACCGGGCTGCTCGATCACCTGTGGACGCACGAGCTTAGCGCCGCGCCGCTGACCAGCCCGGAGGCACGCGCGGGGCTCAAGGCACGGCTCAACGCGCATGCCGACACGATCGCGGATGGCGACATCAAGGCGCTGTACCGCCGCGAGATCGGTCAGCGCTTTTCCGACATGTTCTTTGCCGCGCGCCAGCCCCAGACGCCCGGCCCTGCCTTCCGCCCCGGCGCGAAGGGCCAGAAGGGCTGGCAGCGCCGCGACGAGCCCGTGCCGCCCAGCGTGGAACTGCGCGAATTCAGCCGCCAGCCGATGAGCGACCTCATCCTGCGCGGCGTCCTGCACGGCCTGCTCCATCGCCCGGCGCTGCTGATGCGCCACTCGGAAGCGCTGAGCGAGTTCGTCGGGCTCGCAGAAGGCTGGGCCGATCTGCTCGACGCGATGCTCGATGCGGGCCATGCCCATTCCATTCAGCCGGATGACGCGGCGGAAACTCTTGATACGGCACGCCTTATGACCATATTGCAGGACAAGGGCATGGCAGACACGATCGACAGGCTGAAATCGGGTGGCAGGCCGCCATTTTCGTTCTGCACTCCGGTGCAGCCGGAGAAAGACGACGCACGCGAAATCCGCATTGCGGGAGATTTTGCCGAAGCGATCGAGGTGATGACCACGCGCCCCCGGCTGGTGGCGGCCTTGAGCGAGGTAACCCGGCGGTTCGAAGCCGATCTGGCGGAAAATGATTCGGGTGATGGATTGTTTTTGGAGCAGCAACAGCTAAGGGCAAGAAAGCAGCAGTTTGACCAGCGCCTGATAGAATTAACCGAACGGAGTGCATAACCGGCGATACAGTCGTCCACACTCCGGGTGATAAAGGGCCGCTTGAGCTCAGACGCAAAACATTTGTATCGGCCAATCGCGGCCTGATATGACGCAAATTATCTCCGCAGCCGCTCGCAGGCCGCGGCGACACAGGTGACAGGAATTACGGAATTGGCAAGCAAGGCACCGAAAGACAGCAAGGCCGACACCACGGATGCACCGCTGATCGATCTGAACGAAGCCTCGGTCAAGAAGCTGTTGTCGCGCGCCAAGAAGCGCGGATACATTACGTACGATGAATTGAACGAGGCGTTGCCGCAGGACCAGATGTCGTCCGAGCAGATCGAGGACGTGATGTCCGCGATCTCGGAGATGGGCGTCAACATCGTCGAGAACGACGAGGAAGCGGGCGAAGAACAGCCGGCGGACGATAACGACACCCCCGACGACGGTTCGGAACAGCTCAACATCTCTCCTGAAAAGAAGAAGGAGACGATGGACCGCACCGATGACCCGGTGCGCATGTACCTGCGCGAAATGGGCGCGGTCGAACTGCTCAGCCGCGAGGGCGAAATCGCCATCGCCAAGCGCATCGAGGCCGGCCGTGACACGATGATCCTGGGGCTGTGCGAAAGCCCGATCACCTTCCACGCGATCATCGAATGGTCGACCGCGCTCAACGACGGCGAGATGCAGCTGCGCGAGATCCTCGATCTCGACGCGATGCTGTCGAAGGAGCCCGCGCCCGAAAGCCTGTCCGAGGACGGCGAGGACGATGGCGAAATCAGCGAGAAGACCGCTGGCCCCAGCTTCAAGGAAGAGGACGATGTCGAGGAGGTCGCAGAGACCAACGACGACGAAGACGATCTGACCGAGCGCCGCACCCGCCGTCCCGATGACGACGAGGAAGAGGACAACACGCTCAGCCTCGCGCAGATGGAAGCGCAGCTGAAGCCCGCCGCGCTCGAGAAGTTCGCGCTGATCACCTCGCTGTTCCGCAAGTTCGAGAAGATCCAGCGTGATCGCCTCAACGCGCTCAGCATCGGCGACGATTTCCCGTCGGCGAAGGAAAAGAGCTATCAGAAGCTGCGCGAGGACCTGACCGCCGAGGTTGAGTCGGTGCAGTTCCATGCCAACAAGATCGAGTATCTGGTTGACCAGCTGTATGCCTTCAACCGCCGCCTGACCGCCTTGGGCGGCCAGATGCTGCGTCTGGCGGAGCGCCACAAGGTGCCGCGCAAGGACTTCCTCGACCGCTATGTCGGCCACGAGATGGACGAGGCGTGGCTGGAAACCATGGCGGGCGTCGACAAGAAATGGGCGGCCTTCGTCAGCAATGAAGCAGGCGCGGTCGACCGCATCCGCGCGGAAATCAGCGACATCGCTGCCGCCACCGGCATGAGCCTCAACGAGTTCCGCCGCATCGTCAACATGGTCCAGAAGGGCGAGCGCGAAGCGCGCATCGCCAAGAAGGAAATGGTCGAGGCCAACCTGCGCCTCGTGATCTCGATCGCCAAGAAATACACCAACCGCGGCCTGCAGTTCCTCGACCTCATCCAGGAAGGCAATATCGGCCTGATGAAGGCGGTGGACAAGTTCGAGTATCGCCGCGGCTACAAGTTCTCGACCTATGCCACCTGGTGGATCCGTCAGGCGATCACCCGCTCGATTGCCGATCAGGCGCGCACGATCCGCATCCCCGTGCACATGATCGAGACGATCAACAAGCTCGTGCGCACCAGCCGTCAGTTCCTGCACGAGCAGGGCCGCGAACCCACGCCTGAAGAAATGGCCGAGCGCCTCTCGATGCCGCTCGAAAAGGTCCGCAAGGTGATGAAGATCGCCAAGGAGCCGATCTCCCTCGAAACGCCGATCGGCGACGAGGAAGATTCGCACCTGGGCGATTTCATCGAGGACAAGAACGCGATCATCCCGGTGGATGCCGCGATCCAGGCCAACCTCAAGGAAACGGTGACGCGGGTTCTGGCATCGCTCACCCCGCGCGAGGAACGCGTGCTGCGCATGCGCTTCGGCATCGGCATGAACACCGATCACACGCTTGAAGAGGTCGGCCAGCAGTTCTCGGTCACCCGCGAACGTATCCGTCAGATCGAGGCGAAGGCGCTGCGCAAGCTGAAGCACCCGAGCCGGTCGCGCAAGATGCGTTCGTTCCTGGATCAGTAAGACCAAGCCAGGGCAGGCGTCGCAGCAATAGGGATTGCCCGGCTTCGGCTCGGTCATCGAGGGCCGAGCAGATCCGCCGCCCGCGTTTGGGAGCCAGTGGTTTGGGTAATTCGCACGGCGTTACGTGTGAAATCCGGATAGCCTAGTTCTGCAAGCCATAGCTCAGGAGCGCGTTCTTCGCGTTGGCATAATTGGGGTCGAGGGCCAACGAGCGGCGGAAATAGGACACTGCTTCGGTGTAGCTCGGATCGGTCCCCTCGCCATTGGCGTACATCACCCCGACATTGTAGCAGGCTGATGCGCGCCCGAGTTCGCACGATCTGGTGAACAGTGCCTTGGCCTTAACCATGTCCGTCGGCAGAATCTTCTTCTTCGAATAGAACAACGCGAGATCGTGGCAGCCGCTCGGCTCTCCACCCGTGCACGCCTTGTCGTAAAGCGCCGCCGCTTTCTGGAAATCCTGCGGCAGGAGATCGCCTTCGACGTGAAGCCGGGCGAAATTGTAGCATGACTTCATATGGCCGGCGTCGCAGCCCTTGGTGTACAGCGCCTCCACGCTCTTCGCATCGCGTTCGAGCAAGGTGCCTTCGGTGTGCATCACGGCAAGATCGAAGCATCCTCTGGGCTGATCGATGGAGCATGCCCTGTCAAGCAACCGCTTGCCCTGCGCAACGTCTGACGCAACGCCGTCTCCGTCGACATAGATGCGCCCGGCATGGTAGCAGCCCGAGCCGATGTCGCCGTCGCAGGCCTTGGCAAAGAACGTGGCAGCCTTTGACCTGTCTTCCTTGACGATTTCGCCATTGTCATACGCAGTTGCGGCATTGTGGCACGACACAGAATCGCCCTGATCACATTCCGTGATCCACGCGATCAATTCTGCCGGCTCCTCCATGCTGGCGCCTTGTTCGTCTTGCCCTGCCGGTGCCGATACAAGAGATACTGCAACGATTGCTTGCCATAATCCGGTCAGCACTGTTTGAATCATGGCATGTAATCCTTGGCTTCAGTGGCTTTTCCTTACAGCGTAGATTGCCACATTTGTGCAAGCGAAGATTTTCGTTCCGCCAACCAATCCGGCCTATGCCGCATCTGTCCAGGACATACCAACGGCTATAGGACAACATCGGGCTGCCTGGCGGCGGCCCGGGCATCACATCACCCCCGCAACGGCCACACCAGTTGCCGCACATAGCCTTCCGGCACCTCAAGCCCTTGCACCCCATAGCCGCTCGGCCAGCGGTCCTGTGGCATATGCTCGGTGCCGAACCACCGGTCGATCATCGGCAGGTGCACCGCAAAGTTGGTGTCGCGCGCCTCGGGTTCGATCGCGTGATGCCAGTGATGGAAGCGCGGCATCGCGATCCAGCGCTCCAGCCATGGCCTGCGCGGCGCGAAATTGGCGTGGATGAAGACCGCGTGCAGCGACACGAAGCCGAGATAGGCGTAGACCGCGACCTCATCGAACCCCAGCATCACGATCGGCAGCAGCACCAGCCCGCGCGTCGCGACGACATCGACCAGATGCAGCCGCGATCCGGCGATCCAGTCCATCGTCGTCACCGAATGGTGCACGCGGTGGAAGCGCCACAGCAAAGGCACGGCGTGGAACGCGCGGTGGACGGCATATTGCGCAAGGTCCGCGACCAGCACGACGGCCAGAAACTGCACGACCAAGGGGGCCATCTGGACCCATGCCTGCACCGGGGCGATCGCCAGCGCCTGGCCGACCTGGGTCGCGGGTATCAGCACCAGCAGCGACATCAGTTGCACCAGCGCGTGGCTCATGAAGAAGTAGCTCGCGTCGGTCAGCCAGCCGCGCCGGAATGGCCCCTGCCCGCGCCTCAGCGCGAACGCGCGCTCGAGCGGCACGAACACCGCCGCGGTGGTCAACACGCCGAGCACGAACCAGTCGAGCCCGACATAGACCGGGCTCGCAGGCGCTTCAGGGATCGCGACCCCGCCTGCTCCCAGCGCCAGTGCAATCCCAGCAAGTGCAAGGCCGGCAAGCCCCAACGCTTTGCGCCGCCGCAACAGCATCGACAGCGCCGCCAGCAGCAGCGTTGCGAAGATCCCCGCATCGATCGCGGTCCGCACCAACCCCAGCGGGTACCGGCCGCGCAACTCCGGCAGCGTCAGCCATTGCGGGAAATGCAGGCACAGCACCGCCGCAATGCTTAGCAGCCCGAGCACGATGCCAAGGACACCACTCATCCACCCGCTGCCGAAACGGCGCGGGGCCTGGTCTGCAAAGATGCGGGTCAGCCATTGCTCTGCGGTCATCGGGGCGGAGGATGGCAGCGATTGGCGAAGATATGGTTGATGACGCAAAAACCGGGGGCTGTCGCCTCTGCAGCCGAAGCAGCGGTCAGGCCACCCTGGATTGCGGTTCCCCTGAATGCGCGTCCGCCCCCGCCTTATCGTCACCTGCTGCCATCAGCCAGGCTTCGGCTTTATCGGGATCGGTGAAATATTGCGCGTCGCGGCTGGAGGTGGCGCGCAGCAACTGCATTCGCGCCAGCGACAGCGCGACAACGAAGGCAAGCTTGCGCGATCGATGGCGCGGATCAGCCAGCACACCGCCAAATGCCTTCACGATGTCCTGCTGCTGGATCTTCATGTCGCGCACATCAACCAAAGTGACATGCTCGTTTGGGCCGCACGTCAACTTGTCATGGGCTGCGTTGCGTGCAGCGATGTACGCCTCGACATCCGTCGGCTCGAAAAAGCCCGCGAGATAGTGTCGAACGATATTGCCTACCGGATCGACTTCGACTTTGTAGATCGCATCCATGCCGCGATGTTAATCGGGACGAGTGAAAAATTGGTAAGCGCGCTCAATACAGCCGCAACGCCCCCACAGCATCCCATGCCGCTTCGTCCGGCGCGGTGAGCGCGTCCAGATGATCCGGCAGCGCGCTCGCGTCATCAACCCATTCGCGCAACGCCGGGCCGCCGTTGATGACATCGATCGCAAGCTTGCCGAGCTCATACTCATACGGGAAGTCGCGCCACAACGGGTAATCGGGATAGAGGCTGCGGATGGCCTTGAAGGCGAGCGCCTGGACGCGCCAGGGGCGGAAACTGGCGTGGTCGTAGAACGCGCCCTCTGCGTGGATGTGCACGCCGTGGCACAGCTGGCCGACATGCTTGTGAAAGGTCGGTTCGAACCAGATCTCGCGCAGGGCGCAGCCGGTGAGCCAGTGCGGCGCGATCTCGCGCATTTTCGTGATGACCGCGCGCGCGTCGATATCGGGCGCTCCAAAGATCTCGAGCGGGCGTGTCGTCCCCCTGCCCTCGCTCAACGTCGTGCCTTCGAGCATCACTGTGCCCGCATAAGCGCGCGCCATGTTGACGTTTGGGGCGTTGGGGCTGGGGTTGATCCAGATGCGGCTGTCGGGCCAGCCGAAGCCTGGCGCGGCATCGGGCAGCCAGCCGGCCATCTCGATCACCCGATAATCGACATCAAGGCCATAATGACGGATGAACCAGTGGCCCATCTCGCCCAGCGTGAGACCATGCCGCATCGGCATCGGCCCTGCGCCGACAAAGCTCGCCCAGCCCTCGCGCAGGGTCAGCCCCTCGACGGGGCGCCCGGCAGGGTTGGGCCGATCGAGCACCCACACCGACTTGCCCTCCTTCGCGGCAGCCTCGAGCATGTAGAGCAGGGTCGTGACGAAGGTGTAGATCCGGCAGCCCAGGTCCTGCAGGTCGATCAGCACGACATCGAAGGTGCCCATCATCTGCCCCGTCGGGCGGCGGACCTCGCCATAGAGGCTGAACACCGGAATGCCGTGCACCGGATCGGTAAAGTCCGGGCTTTCCACCATATTGTCCTGCTTGTCGCCGCGCAGGCCGTGCTGCGGGCCGAACGCGGCGGTCAGGCGAATTTCGTCGAGCCCGGCCAGTGCGTCGAGCGAATGCGTCAGGTCCGCGGTCACCGATGCGGGGTGCGCGACCAGAGCGACGCGCTTGCCGGCCAAGGGCTTGCGCAGTTCGGGCTCAGCCAGAAGACGATCGATACCGAAGAGCATATGGAAACTCGCGCTGCCGAAAGGATGCGGGTTCTTTACCCCAGCCGCGCGGCAAAACAATCCGCGTGGTGAAAATCGGGTTTTCCGGGAGGGTGCGCGAGCGACCAGTAGGATTTGCTGCCGTCCTTCGCTTCGATCACCGCAGTGATCGCCAGCCGCCAGGGCGCAGGGCCGAGCAGCGCTTCGAGGCCGGTGAGATCCAGTGTCGCGTGCCAATGGCCGGCTTCGGCTTGCGTGACGATTGGCGGGGCGGCAAGATCCAGATCGCGCATGCCATCGCGGTAACCCGCGAACGCATAGGCCGCCCAGGCGCCTGATGGGGCAAGGTTGAACTCGGCATAGGCGCTGCCCGTGGCCGACCCGATGAACAGTTCGAAACAGCTGTGCTGCCACAGGCCGTCGGTGCGGCCTTGCGCGGGGGCGGGCCAGCAGATCGCATTGGCGGGGTCGGTGACATGGTAGTCCTGCGTGAGGTGATTTGCGCGCATCCTCCATTGGACGGACAGCGCGACACCGGGCAACGGTGGGCATTCGGGATGTGGGACGAGTGGTCGGCTTTCCATGATTTTCACATTCGCGGCTAACCGCCCAATGTTCAAGAAACTTCCCCGTCATTCCCGCGAACGCGGGAATCCCGCTTTGGCGCCGTCGCTGCACAAGAGCGGGACCCCCGCGTTCGCGAGGGTGACGACTCGAGGTCCGGTTTGCGCGTGGCCGGCATCCCTGTTAGACTGACGCAAACGTAAAGTTCGCGCGCCAGCCCATGGCGCAGGAGATGGATCGCAATGGCCCTGGTGAAAGCCGCCAACCCCGCGCAGATATTCGGCCGCGACAGCTTTCGCGCGCTTACCGCCGTGTCGCGCTGGAAGGGGCTCGCATTGGTCGCGCATGCCTGGGGCGTGATCATCGCGCTCGCCTGGGGGGCTGCGTATCTGGGCACATGGTGGGCGTGGACGATCGCGGTGCTGCTGATCGGTGGTCGGCAGCTGGGCCTCGCCATCCTGATGCACGAGGGCGCGCACGGCCTGCTGCACCCCAACCGCGCGATCAACAACTGGGTCGGCCAGTGGGTCACCGGGGTGCCGATGGGCACCGATCTGCACGCCTATCGCACCTATCACCTGACCCACCATCGCTATACGCAGCAGCCCGAGGACCCAGACCTGTCACTGTCAGCGCCCTTCCCCACCACCCGCGCCAGCATGCTGCGCAAGGTGTTCCGCGATCTGACCGGGCAGACGTTCCTGAAACAGCGCAGCGCGCAGGTGATGATGGCGCTGAAGGGGTTTGGCCCGGGCGCAAAAGAGCAGAATCTGTTCGTGGGCAAGGTGGTGCTGCGGTTCTTGGCAGCCCAGGTCGTGCTGCTGGCGCTGTCGTTCGCGACCGGCCTGGGGGCGCTGCCTTATCTGGTGTGGCTGATCGCGCTGGCGACGACGTTCCAGCTTTACCTCCGGATCCGCAACATTGCCGAGCACGCCTGCACAGCGACAGGCAGCGAAGACCCGTTCACGCATGCGCGGACGACGCACGCCAACTGGCTGGAGCGCGCGACGGTGGCGCCCTACTGGGTAAACTTCCACAGCGAGCACCACCTGTTCATGGGAGTGCCCTGCTATAACCTGCCGCGCGCACACCACATGCTGGTCGAAGGCGGCCATGCCGGCCGGATGACCATAGCGCCGGGCTATCTTGAGGTTATGCGGCAGGTGATCATTCCATCACCCGCCGCACAAGTTCATTGATCAGGCAAATCGATCAGACGGTTTCGGCCTGCGCGTCCGCCGCGGCCTTGACCGCCATCGCGATCGCCGCATTGAAGGCCGGAAGGTCATCGGGGTCGCGGCTGGTGATCAGGTTGCCGTCGATCGCGACTTCCTGATCGACGACATTCGCACCGGCGTTCTTGAGATCGGTGCGGATCGAACCGTAGCTGGTCATGGTCTTGCCCTTGGCGAGTCCCGCCTCGATCAGCAGCCAGGGTGCATGGCAGACGGCGGCGATCGGCTTGCCGGCGTCTGCAAATTCCTTGATCAGCGCCATCGCGGTCTCGTTGGCGCGCAGCAGATCGGGGTTGATCTGGCCGCCCGGCAGGACCAGCGCGTCATAGTCGGCTGCCTTGGCACCATCGAGCGGCGCATCGACCGAGACGCTCTTGCCCCAGTCGTCACCCTTCCAGCCGCGGATTTCACCGCTTTCGGGCGAGACGACATGGACGGTGGCGCCCGCGCCGCGCAACGCGTCACGCGGTTCGATCAGCTCGGACTGTTCAAAGCCGTGGGTCGAAAGGATGCAGATCGTGCGGCCGGTAAGATCGGGAAGCGACATGGGGAATTCTCCGTGGTTGGGGTATGTCACCCCTACGGATCACCCGGCGTGCGCGTTCCATGGCGGCTGCATCCGGTCGCGCATTACAGCCACTTCGCCCGTTTGAAGCGGACATACAGCGTCAGGCAAATCATTGTCATCACGCCGAGAATTGCAAAATAGCCATAGCGCCAGCGCAGTTCGGGCATGACATCGAAGTTCATGCCATAGATCCCCGCGATCGCGGTCGGCACCGCCAGGATCGCCGCCCAGGCGGCAAGCTGGCGGGTGATTGCGCCCTGGCGCTGCTGCTCGAGCAGGCCGCTGGTCTCGATCACCGATGTCAGCGTGTCGCGCAGCCCCGCCACGCGGTAATCGGCGCGCCGCACATGGTCGTGCAGATCGCGGAAATAGGGCACCATGTCGGCGTCGATCTGCGGCAGGCTGAGGTTCATGCAGCGCGCGGCGACATCCTGCATCGGGCCCAGCACGCGCTGCAGCCGGAACAGGTCGCGGCGCAGAGAAAAGACCGCGCTCGTCTGCTCGCGATCAAGAAACGCGTCGAGCGCGCGGTCCTCCATCGCCAGCACCTTGTCTTCGAGCATGTCGATGACATCGAGATAGCTGTCGACGATGAAATCGAGGATGGCGTGCAGTACGAAATCGGCACCATGCGCCAGCATCCACGGCGTCGCCTCGAGCTGGGTACGGACGGGGCTATGGTCGCGCATCGACCCGTGCCGCACGGTGACGATGAAATGCTTCCCCATGAAAATCGCGGTGTTGCCGTAGGTGATGCGGGTCTTGGCGGCCTCGTCCTCGCTAAGATGCACGGTGCGCGCCACCGCGAACAGATGATCGCCGAACGCCTCGATCTTGGGCAGATGCCGGTGGTCGAGCGCATCCTCGACCGCCAGCGGATGCAGCTTCAGCTGCTCCTCGATCGGCGCCAGTTCATTCTCGGTCGGTTCGTGCAGACCGATCCACATCAGCTCGCCATCAGCGGGAACAGGCAGCGGTTGGGCCAGATCGATATCGGTCAGCTTCACGCCATCGCGGTACAGGCGCGCGGCAATGACGGTCATCCGGCGATGACCTTGACCCATTCAGACTTGATCCAGCCCGATTTGCAAGGCCCGGCATAGACCCTGTCCGCGCTTACCGGAGAGCCGACCTTGCAATCCGCATCCGGCTCGCGGCTGTACACGATACCGATCGCGTCGCTGGCATCATCGCTGTCGCACATCCAAACCTGCTCGCCATCGGACAGAAAGTCGATCGCGTCGGGCGAGGTGTCATCGGCGGGGAACACCATGATCGCCCCCTCGCCTGCGCCTGTTATCTCGCCCAGCGCGCAGGGGTCCAGCCCGTCATCGGCCTTGAGCATCACCGGGCGGTTTGCGCCGACAAATGGAGGCATGGCCAGCGATCCTGTCTGCGGCTGGGCAGGCAACTGGGCCTGTGCCAGCGACCCGGTAACCAGCGCAAGCAGAGCAGCACCCGCAATCATCGCCCTCATGTCGTTTCCCCTAAGCAACGCTGTCCAGCGCCTGCGCGATCAGCTTGCGGGTGTTGGCGATGCCGTACAGCGCGATGAAGCTGCCCATCCGCGGGCCCTGCTCGCTGCCCAGCAGCGTCTCGTAGAGCGCCTTGAACCAGTCGCGCAAGTTGCCGAAGCCGTACGCATCGTCCTTGCCGATGGCGTAGACGATGTTCTGGATGTCCTCGGCGGTCGCATCTTCGGACAGCGCGGCCAGCTCTGCATCGAGCGTCCTGAGCGCATCGACCTCCGCGCCCACCGGCGCGCGGCGCTTGAGGGTCGGCGCAACGAAATCGCGGCCATAGTTCACCGCGTTGTCGATGAGGCTGTCGAGCTCTGGATGCGTCTGCGGCGAAACGCCGGACGCATATTTCTGCACGAAGCCCCAGACCAGATCCTTGTCGTCCATGCCGGGCAGGCTGACGACATTGAGCAGCAGGCCGAAGCTGACCGGCGGACTGCCCTCGGGCACCTCGCCTGCATGGATATGGTGCGCGGGATTGCCCAGGCGCTTGTCGGCGTCCTGGTTGTGCCAGCTGTCGCGGAACTGGAAATACTCGTCCACCGCGCGCGGCACCACCGAGAGCGACAGCTGCTTGGCCGCCTTGGGCTCGCGATAGATATAGAACGCCAGGCTGTTCTCGCTGCCATAGCGCAGCCACTCGTCGATCGACAGGCCGTTGCCCTTGGACTTGGAGATCTTCTCGCCCTTCTCGTCGAGGAACATCTCGTAGATCATGCCCTCGGGCTTCTGGCCGCCCAGCACGCGCGCGATCTTGCCCGATTGCACGCCGCTGTCGGTCAGGTCCTTGCCGTACATCTCGTAATCGACGCCCAGCGCCACCCAGCGCATCGCCCAGTCGACCTTCCACTGCAGCTTGGCGCCGCCGCTCAGGATCGACTGCTCGATGGTTTCACCCTCGTCGACGAAGCGCACGATCCCGGCTTCGGCATCGACCACCTCGACCGGCACCTGGAGCACCACGCCCGACTTGGCGCTGATCGGCATTACCGGCGAATAGGTCGCCGCACGCTCTGCCCGCAACGTCGGCAGCATGATGTCGAGGATCGCCTGATAGTTGCGCAGCACCCCGCGCAGAGCCTCGTCGAAATGCCCTCCCTGATAGCGCTCGGTCGACGACACGAACTCGTAATCGAACCCGAACTGGTCGAGGAAGGCGCGCAGCATCGCGTTGTTGTGATGCGCGAAGCTTTCGAACTTGCCGAACGGATCGGGGATCTGGGTGAGCGGCTTGCCCAGGTGCTCGCGCAGCATATCCGGATTGGGCACGTTGTCGGGCACCTTGCGCAGGCCGTCCATGTCATCGCTGAACGCCACAAGACGCGTCGGCGCACCGCCGGTCAGGGTCTCGTAGGCGCGGCGGACGAGCGTGGTGCGGAACACCTCCTGGAACGTGCCGATGTGCGGCAGGCCCGAGGGGCCATAGCCGGTCTCGAACAGCACCGGGCCCGCGCTCTCGGGCTTGCCGTCGCGATAGCGTTTGATCAGCTTGCGCGCTTCCTCGAACGGCCATGCCTTGGATCGCAGTGCTGCCTCGTGATACGCGCTCACGTGTGTTTCCTTTTCGTTCCGATGCCGCCATAAGGGCGGGTGATGACCGCTTCCCTAAACTTTCCAGCCCTGCATGCAAGCCATAGCGCGATCTGGTTCGCAGCTCTCGGCAAGCCTGCGGTGCGCATTTCCAAGGGCGAGGCAATCGGCCGCGCCGCCGAGACCCCGCTGATCATGCTGAATGCGCCTTTGGTGTCGCAGCGGCTGGGGTACCCCGAGCTCTCCGGGCTCGACCTGCTCGAGCTGTTCGCGTTCGTGCATCCGGCGCAGTTCATGGTGCCCACGCCGATGGGGCTGGCGCGGGCGCTCACGCTCCCTCTCCCGACAACAAACCCGATCCCCCGCGAAGGCGGGGGCCCATCTCCTGAGTTTTCGGGATTGCTGGGGGGTGGTGACGTAGGGCGCGCAGACGCAAACCTGTTCGATCCCAGTACCGACCGCTCCAACCGCAACCCTTCGGAGATGGGCCCCCGCCTTCGCGGGGGATCCGAACTTGGTGATGACGAAGGTTTGCAGGACTCCGCTATCCCCGCTTTGCTGCACGCAGCCACCCAAGCCCTGTTCGCCACGCTCGAAAACCCCGTGTGGCACGAGCGTGAAGGCGCATGGTCATCGCTTCAGGCGCTGGCCAAATTGCGCTGGCCATGGGCAGGGGCAGCCGCAAAGCATCTGAGGGCCCCCGAAAAGGCCGAGCGCTGGCTGTTCAGCCGGTTGCCCGAATGGGAAGAACAGCCGCCCCGCGCGCAGCCCCGGCAGGTGAGCTTGAGCGAGGACGCGGTCGAGGCGCAGCTCGAGGGGCTCACCGGCACCGGGGCCGAGCGGCGCGAGGGGCAGCGACAGTTCGCGCGGACCGCCGCGCACATCTTCGCGCCGCGCGAACGCAAGTCGGAGCCGCACATGCTGCTGGCGGAGGCCGGCACCGGGATCGGCAAGACCTTGGGCTATCTCGCCCCCGCCTCGCTCTGGTCGCAGGCCGCGGGCGGCACGGTGTGGATATCGACCTACACCAAGGCGCTGCAACGCCAGCTGTCGCGCGAGACCGAGCGTATCTACGGCAACGAGGCCGCGTTCCGCAAACGCGTGGTCATCCGCAAGGGCCGCGAGAATTACCTGTGCCTCCTCAACCTCGAAGACGCGCTGCAGGGCGGCTTCCAGGGCCGCGCAGCGGTGCTGGCGCAGCTGGTCGCGCGCTGGGCGGCGTACAGCCGCGATGGCGACATGATCGGCGGCGATCTGCCCGGCTGGCTGGTAACCTTGTTCCGGCGCGCGGGCGTCACCGCGCTGACCGACCGGCGCGGCGAGTGCGTCTATGCCGGCTGTCCGCATTACCGCAAATGCTTCATCGAGCACGCCGCGCGCGCCAGCCAGCACGCCGATCTGGTCATCGCCAACCACGCGCTGGTGATGGTCAACGCCGCGCGGGCGCGCGAGCAGCAGGGCCGCCCGACGCGGATCATCTTCGACGAAGGCCATCATCTCCACGATGCCGCAGATTCGATGTTCGCGGTCGCGCTGACCGGCCAGGAAACGGTCGAGATGCGGCGCTGGATCATGGGCCCCGAAGGCAAGTCGCGCGGGCGCAGACGGGGCCTGGCCGCGAGGCTCTCCGACGTTGCCTCCTATGACGAACTCGGCGGTCGCGCGATCGAGGCGGCGCGGATTGCAGCCGAGGCACTCCCCGGCGAAGGCTGGCTGGCACGCATCCGCGAGGGCGCAGCCTCGGGCGAGATAGAGCTGCTGCTCGCCGCCATTCGGGGCACGGTGTACGCGCGCGACGAAAGCGGCGGCGAGGATGCGGGCTATGGGCTGGAGACCGAACTTGCCGAGCTCGATGGCCCGCTGATCGCCGCCGCGCTGGAGGCGGCGCGCGCGATCGATGCGCTGCACAATCCACTGGTGGCGCTGGGGCGGAGGCTCGAGGCGCTGATCGAGGATGGTCCCGACTGGCTCGACGGCCCGGCGCGCGCACGGATCGAAGGGGCGCTGGCATCGCTCGGCTGGCGAATCGATCTGCTCGCCGCCTGGGCCTCGCTGCTCGGGCGCATCGGCGGGCCTGCCGACCCCGATTTCGTCGACTGGCTGGCACTCGACCGGTTCGAGGGTCGCGAATACGATATGGGGCTGCACCGCCGCTGGCTCGACCCCGGCAAGCCGCTCGCCGAGGCGGTGATCAAGCCCTCGCACGGCGTGATGGTGACATCTGCGACGCTCAAGGCCGGGGACGACTGGACGCCTGCCCTCACCCGATCGGGCGCGGTGCATCTGGAAAAACCGCCCGAGATGTTCGAGGCGCGCAGCCCGTTCGATTATGCCAACCAGGCCGAGGTGCTGATCGTTACCGATGTGCGGCGCGGCGACATGGCGGCATTGGCGGGAGCCTATGGGCGGCTGATCGAGGCGGCGGGTGGCGGCGCTCTGGGGCTGTTCACCGCGATCCGGCGGCTGCGCAGCGTCCACGGGCGTATCGCCGACCGGCTCGCGCAATCGGGTCTGCCGCTGTATGCGCAGCATGTCGATCCGATGGAGACGGGCACGCTGGTCGACATCTTCCGCGACGATCCGCGCGCATCACTGCTGGGCACCGACAGTCTGCGCGATGGCGTCGATGTGCCGGGCCATTCGCTGCGGCTGGTGATCATGGAGGGCGTGCCCTGGCCCAAGCCCGATATCCTGCACCGCGCGCGCAAGGCGGCGGGCGGCGGCACGCGGTATGACGACATGATCATCCGGGCGCGGCTCGCCCAGGCGTTCGGGCGGCTGATCCGGCGGGCGGACGATCGCGGGCGGTTCGTGATGCTGTCCTCGGCCTTCCCCTCGCGCCTGCTCAGCGCGTTTCCCGCCGGCACGCCGGTGCGACGGGTAACGCTTTCGGAAGCTTTACAAGCGGTGCAATCTGGCGTTTCTGCGCAACCGATGTCGGGCGCACGAATCGATCCCGTGACGGGATCCGGGGGAGAGACGCGATGAAGAAGCTGACCTTGCTGAGGCACGCGAAATCCGACTGGCTGGACCGGTCTTTGCGCGATTTCGACCGCCCGTTGAACGCCCGCGGCCTGCGCGGAGCCCGGGCGATGGGACTATATGCGGCAGAGAAGGGCATGGTGTTCGACGCCGTGGTCGCCTCGCCCGCGGTGCGGGTGACCGAGACGATCGATCATTTCGAGACCGCTTATGGCCACACGCTCAACCCCGATTGGGACCGGCGCATCTATCTCGCCTCTTCGGTGACGCTGATCGACGTGTTGCGCGGCGTGCCCGATACCGCCGGCCATGTGCTGATGGTCGGCCACAATCCGGGGCTCGAGGATCTTGTGTTCGATCTGGTCGCCGACGACGGCTCGAGCCCGCTGCGCGATGTGGTCGAGGAGAAGTTCCCGACCGCTGCGCTGGCGGTAATGGAAATCGCCATCGACCGCTGGTCCGATCTCGACAACCGCTCGGCAAAGCTGGTCGAAGTCACCCGGCCGCGCGATCTTGATCCCGATCTCGGTCCACAGGACGACGATTGACCGTTCTGCCGTGACGACTGCGACCCTGCCCGAAACGATCCTGCGCCGCGCCACGCCGCAAGACGCGCCCAAGCTGGCGCTGCTGGGTGCCGCAACCTTTCTCACCGCCTTTGCCGCCGATCATCCGGGCCAGGCGCTGGTCGATCACTGTGCGCATGAGCACGGAGTGAAGCGGTATGCCGATTGGCTCGCCAAGCCCGATTATGCTTTCTGGCTGATCGAAACCCCGCTGGGCGCGCCGCTCGGCTATGCCATGCTGTGCCCGCCCGAGATCGACATTACCCCCGACGCCGGCGCACTCGAGCTAAAGCGGATCTATACGCTGCCCGGTTGGCAGGGCGCAGGGATGGGACGCAGGCTGATCGAGGCGGTGATTGCAGAGGCGCAGGCGCGCGGCGCGCCATCGCTGTATCTGTGCGTCTACACGGTCAACGTGGCTGCGCAGCGTTTCTATGCGCGGTTCGGTTTCGAGAAGGTCGGGCAGCAGAAGTTCATGACCGGCGACGTGCCGTTCACAGACTGGATCCTGCGCAAGCCGCTAGGCTGATGCTCAGGCGGCTTCCAGCGCGGCAGCAAGCCGGTCGCGAATGGCGCGCAGCGCGGGCAGATCGATCGATGGCTGCGGCGCAGGCGTGGCAGGTTCGCTGGCCGGGGCCACGGTCTTGTCCCCAGCCTCCCCCACCAGCAGCTGCCGCGCTCCGCGCACGGTGAACCCCTCATGGTTGAGCAGCTGGTCGATCCGGCGCAGCATGACGACATCCTGCGCGCGGTAATAGCGCCGTCCGCCGGCGCGCTTCAGAGGCTTGAGAACATCGAACTGCGCTTCCCAATAGCGCAGGATATGCGGCTTCACGCCCAGTTCGGCCGAAACCTCGCCAATGGTGCGCATCGCGCCATCGGCCTTGGCCACGGCTTCAGTCACTGGACATGATCCTTTCCTTCATGATCTGGCTGGCGCGGAAGGTGAGGACACGGCGCGGGGTGATCGGCACTTCGACGCCGGTCTTGGGATTACGCCCGACGCGCTCGCCCTTGTCGCGGAGCAGAAAGGTGCCGAAACCGGAGATCTTGACGTTCTCGCCGCGCTCGAGCGCATCGGTCATGTGATTGAGAACGGATTCGACCATCTGCGCGGCATCAGCGCGCGAAAGACCGATCTGGTGGTTGATCGTGTCGGCCAGATCAGCCCTGGTCAGAGTACCAATCGATCGCATCCCGCATTCTCCTCACCCGCATATGGGGGGAAGATAACGCAACTGCATTAACAAGGCAAACCGGCCCATCCCTAAAACAACGTAAATTGAGCCAATTGGGAGCAAAATATGACGCGAGGTTAATAACGGATCACCGCTGCGCCCCACGTCAGGCCGCCACCCATGGCTTCGAGCACCATCAGGTCGCCGCGCTGGATGCGGCCGTCGCGCACCGCGGTGTCCAGCGCCAGCGGGACCGAGGCGGCGGAGGTGTTGGCGTGCTGGTCGACGGTGATCACCACCTTTTCGGGCGGCAGGCCCAGCTTGCGGGCGGTGGCATCGAGGATGCGGGCATTGGCCTGGTGCGGCACCACCCAGTCGATATCGGCGCTGGTGAGGCCCAACGGCATCATCACCTGTTCCATCACCTCGGCCAGATTGACGACGGCGTGGCGGAACACTTCGCGTCCGCGCATCCGCACCTTGCCGACGGTGCCGGTGGTGGAAGGTCCGCCATCGACATAGAGCAGATCATGATGGCGGCCATCGGAATGCAACTGCGTGGCCAGAATGCCGCGCGGAGCGGCGTCGCCCTCGGCGGCGGTTTCCAGCCCCAGCACCACGGCGCCCGCGCCATCGCCGAACAGCACGCAGGTGCCGCGGTCTTCCCAGTCGAGAATGCGGCTGAAGGTTTCCGCGCCAATCACCAGCGCGCGGCGCGCCATGCCGGTGCGCAGCATGCTGTCGGCGACGCTCAGGGCATAGAGGAAGCCCGAGCACACCGCAGCGACATCGAAGGCGATACCGCCCACCATGCCGATTGCCGCCTGAACTTTGGTCGCGGTGGCGGGAAAGGTGTGGTCGGGGGTCGCGGTGGCCAGCACGACAAGGTCGATATCCGAACCCTGCAGACCGGCAGCATCGAGCGCAGCCCGCGCAGCGCCGATCGCTAGCGTCGAGGTCGTCTCGTCCGGCCCTGCGAGATAGCGGAACTTGATCCCGGTACGCTCGGTGATCCAGTCGTCCGAGGTGTCGACTGTCTCGGCCAGTTCGGCATTTGATACCCGCCGCGCAGGCAGCTGAGATCCAGTGCCCAGGATGACACAGCGTTCGGCCGGGGTCTGTTGGGTCATTTCGGTGATTCGCCCGATCCGTTGGTGCTTGCGCCGTTGCTGGCGATGGCGCTGGTATCGAAGTCCTTCAGGACATCGCCGATCCGCTGGGTGATGTTGTCTTCCACCAGCCGCGCGGCGACTTCCACCGCATTGGCCACGCCCTTGATACTGGCCGAGCCATGGCTTTTGACCACCACGCCGTTCAGCCCCAGAAACACCGCGCCGTTGTGGTTGTTGGGATCGAGGTGGTGCCGCAGCAGGTCGGTCGCGGGGCGCGAGATCAGAAAACCGATCTTGGAACGCAGCGACGACTGGAAGCTGCGCTTGAGCAGGTCGGTCACAAAGCGCGCGGTGCCCTCGAGCGACTTGAGCGCGATGTTGCCCGAAAAGCCATCGGTGACCAGCACATCGATATCGCCGCGCGAGATCTTGTCCGCTTCGGTAAATCCCTGGAAGTCCATCGGCAGGTGTGCCGCGGCGCGCAACGCGGCAGCGGCATCGCGCAGCGCATCGGTGCCCTTGGAATCCTCGGTGCCGATGTTGAGCAGCCGTGTCCGCGGCTTTTCGAAGCCGAAGATGATTTGCGAATAGACCGCGCCCATCACCGCGAACTGGACCAGATTGCGGGCATCGCAATCGGTGTTGGCACCCAGATCCAGCATCACCAGATCGGTGTCTTCCAGCGTGGGCAGTAAAGCAGCGAGCGCGGGCCGGTCGATCCCCGGCATGGTGCGCAGGGCCAGCTTGGCCATCGCCATCAGCGCGCCGGTGTTGCCGGCGCTGACCGCAGCGCCGACCTCACCCGACTTCACGGCCTGGATCGCCAGGCCCATGGATGAATTCTTGGATTTCCGCAGCGCCTGGCTCGGCTTGTCCTCGCCCCGCACGACCTCGTCGGTGTGCAGGATCTCGGACGCAGCGCGCAAATTGGGGTGGTTGTCCAGCCCCGCCTTGATCTGCTTTTCATCCCCGACCAGCAAGAAGGTGAAGCGCTCGTGCCGGTGGCGTGCCTCTGCAGCACCCCCCAGCATCACGCGCACGCCTTCATCACCGCCCATCGCATCAATCGCGATCCGCGGCTTCATTGGCACCGGTTAATCCCCCTGAAAAAGTGCAAAGGCCGTCTGATCTGGATCAGGCGACTGCAAGCACCTCACGGCCGTTATAATGGCCGCATGCGCCGCAAACATGGTGCGGGCGCTTCAGTTCACCACAGTTCGAGCATTCGCTGAACGCATCGACGGTCAGCGAATCGTGGCTGCGACGCATGCCGCGCTTGGAGGGTGAGGTTTTTCTTTTAGGAACAGCCATGGCAGGATCTGCTTACCTTATCTGCTTGTCTATCAATGCGATAATGCCATGTTTTCCGAAGCAGGCGCGTCTAGCGCAGTCTGCCGGTGGAGCAACAAAGCCCATTCGCGTGCGAAGGCGGGGCTATAGCGAAAATCTCGTGCGTTGCAAGCATTGTCACGCTAGGCCCGCCCCACAATTTGCCGCGCTTTCCTTGCGGCGAGACTTGAGGGGAGCCTATCGCATGAACCTGCCGCTGACACTGACCATGGCCGCTGCCGCCGGACTGATCAACATCTGGCTCGCCATCCGCATCGGCCAGGTGCGCACCAGCCAGAAGGTGAGCGTGGGCGATGGCGGCAACGAGTTCGTCATCCGCCGCATGCGCGCGCAGGCCAATTTCGTCGAGTTCACCCCGTTCGTGCTGATCCTGATCGCAGGGCTGGAAGCCTCGGGCTTTGCGGCGACCTGGATGTGGGTGGTGGGCGTGATCTACATGATCGGACGGCTGGCGCACGGCCTGGGCATGGATGGCGGCGCGTTCAAGCTGGGCCGCATGATCGGCACGCTGACCACGTTACTGACGCTGCTCGGGCTGTCCGGTTACGCGGTGTATGTGGCAAGCGTGCTGCCGGTGGCGTGAGGCTAGCAACTCTCCCCTCCCGCTTGCGGGAGGGGTGGCCGCAGGCCGGGGTGGGCTTGCAACATCGCTTTGTTCAGGCCCACCCCGGCCCGGCAAGCCGGGCCTGCCCCTCCCGCAAGCGGGAGGGGAGAAAATCACGCCAGCACGTGATCCGCAACGAACCCGTTGCGCTGGCGCTCGAAGCCGAAGTTGCTGGTCGGGCCGTGCCCCGGAACGAACACCGTTTCGTTGCCCAGCGGCCACAGCTTCTGCGTGATCGAATCGATCAGGTCCTGGTGGTTGCCGCGCGGAAAATCGGTGCGGCCGATCGATCCCTGGAAGATCACGTCGCCGACGATCGCCAGCTTCGACGGCGCGTGGTGGAAGACGATATGACCCGGCGTGTGCCCCGGGCAATGGATGACATCGAGCACCAGATTGCCGACGGTGACGGTATCGCCATCCTTGAGCCAGCGATCGGGCTCGAACACCGCGCCGGCGATCCCGTAATTGCGGCCGTCATCGTCCAACCGCGAGATCCAGAACCGGTCTTCCTCGTGCGGCCCCTCGATGGTCAGGCCTAGCTCCTTCGCCAGCGTGCCGGTCTCGCCGCAATGGTCGATATGGCCATGCGTCACCAGCAGCTTTTCCAGCGTCACCCCGGCCTGCGCCACCGCAGCCTTCAGCTTGGGCAGATCGCCACCCGGATCGATCAGCGCGCCCTTCATCGTCTGCGTGCACCACATCAGAGTGCAGTTCTGCTGCAGCGGCGTCACGGGGATGATCGCGGCGCGAAGCGGCGGCTGGGCGGGATTTGCGGAGACGTCGGTCATAAAAGGCTATGTGGCAAGGATGCGGGGCGCGTGCAAGCTTGGTCAAACCCGCCGCCCGGCCCAGATCACCCTCCCGACGATGCTCACGCTGTCCGGCGCAACATCCGGATAGCTGGGATAGAGCGCGTTGTCCGATGTCACCGACAGCCGTCCATCGGGGCGGAACGCCAGCCGCTTGACGATCAGTGCGTCGTCCATGCGCAGCACATGGATGCCATCGCGGCGGCGCGGGGCAGCGCCCTGATGCGTGGCGACGAGGATGTCGTCGCCATCGCTGAGCGTTGGCGCCATCGAATCGCCTTCGACCTGGATCATCGTTACCGCGTCCGACCCTGCGCCCAGCCGCCGGAGCCAGGCCTCGTCGAACGCGATCTCCGCGAGCGGGGATTCGTTGTCTGGCAAGGCCCCTGCCCCCGCCGAGGCGCCGACCGCCAGCCGGGGGATCAGCCTCATCCGTGATGGCAGACCGCGCGCGGCGCCTGTGCGTTGCGCGCCCTGGCGGGCGGGAAGCCCGCCGCGGCGCGGCACGGGCATCGCATCATCGGGCGCGCCCAATTGCTGTTCGGAAACGCCGAAGAACTGCGCCAGCAGCCGCCGGTCGCGCTCGTCGAGGCGCTTGGGACTGCCCCGGCGGATGAACTGCTGGACGTAGGACGGGTTCTTGCCGAGCAGCTGCGAGACGCCGGCAAAGCTCAGCCCCCGCGCCTCGATCAGCGCCTCCAGCGTCCGGCGAACGTCGTCTGTGTCCATAACGGATATATAGCATAGGAGATTTCCTTTTCAAGGATATTTCCTACACCTGGCGAATCGCCTATAGGAATAATCCTACCGCATTGCGGGCCGGATCGTCGGTCGTCGAAAGGAGAATGCTGATGCCGCTGCTGCGCCTGATCGAAATCTTCCTGCGCGAAACAGGAATGCCGCGCACCCGCTTCGGCCGGCTGTGCGCAGGCGACCCCCGCCTGGTCGATGATCTGCGCAATGGCCGCGAGCCACGCGAGGCCTTGCGGAAGCGGGTAGAACATTTCATGAACATATACCGTCAGGAGCAGGCATGATTCACCAGACCATCCGTCACGACCCCGCCACCGCGCTGATTCGCGCCATCCTGTCGCTGGCCAGAGGCGACGCCGAACTGGAGGAGCATCGCGGCACCAGCTGGGCCAGCGCAACCTTCACCGGAATGCGCCACGTCATGCGGCTGCGGTTCGAGGGCGCACAGGCGGTGGCGACCGCGCATTGGCTGGTCCGCACCCTGCCCGAGCACGAGTTTGCGCTGTCCGGCCATCTGGTTGCCGACATCGCGATCACCGAAAGCCATCGCCGCAGCGAAGGCGAGCCTTCGATGACGCTGATCATCGAGGCACTGACGGCCGAGGCGGACTGAACCCAAACGACGCCTTCAGTCGTTCCAACGGTCATGAATTGCCGCAGCATTGGCGGCGATGGCTGCCGCAGAAAAGCGCAGTCTGTCAGAGGGAATTGTCCCACCGTCGAAGTCCGCCAGGTCCACTTGCGATTCCATACCCGCATGGACCGCCGAAGCCGTGTTCAAGGCATCTGCCAGCGCTGCATCGAACAAGGCCAGGCCGCTGGCGTCGCTGACGACTAGATCGAGATCCCGGAACAGATCGAACAGGGCATAAGGCGTGACCGGCTGGTGCATTGCAATGGCCGCCGACAAGAGTCTCCGCCTGTCCGCAGCGTCGGCAATCGGCTCGCCACCCCCCAGATCGCGAAGGGCGAAATGCCTTGAGATGAAGTCCAGGGTCCGGTCGAGCGCCCGCCCACCGATCATCGGGCCGATGACGGAAACGACAATCTCAGCCTTGCTGGGCGCCTTGCGCGCAAACACCCGGTTCAACAGCCCCTTGAGCAAGAGCCTATTGCCCGCGCGCCGACAGCATTGCCGGGCGCGGCCCCATCCAGTCGGCCATCGTGACGGTATCGCTGACCTTGTAGGGCTTGCCGCTTCTGTTCAGGAAAAGCTTCTCCATCTCGGACCGGGTGAAGGGTCGCGAGCCCAGCCTTCCGAAGATCGCCATCTGACCGCCCGATTCGTCCACGCCGCGGTCGCGATCGAGCCCCTTGGCGACGGCGATCGCCGGGGTCGGCGTTCCGGTCCAGGCAATCAGGTCGGGCCTCGGGTCAGGCGAGAAGCCATAGAAGTTGGGCTGGCTCGATGGCGATGTCAGCTGCAGCACTTTCATCCCGTTACGTCCATCGGCGACATAAGCGAACAGCGTCGCGTTGGTGGAGCCCACGATCACGTCCTCGGCATCATTGAGCTGACCGCCGGCGTTGTAACGCATGTACTCGCGCGGTGCCTCGGGGTTGGTCATGTCGATGATCACCAGCCCGTCCGCCTTGGCCGCGACATAGGCGAAGGTGCGCGCGAGATAGAGCTTGCGCGCATTGGCCAGCCGCACCGTCCCCGATGGCACCGCAACGGGCGCCTCGAGCCGGGTGATGTCGAACAGCTTGATGCCGTCTGCATCCGTCACCCACAGATAACGGAACTGCACCGCGCTCGCGCGCGCATCGGTGAGCGGCAGCACCGCCATCAGTTGCGGGTTGAGCTTGGAGTAATCGAAATCGCGCGGGGCATTGGCGGGCGGATCGTCCGCCAGCCGCACCACGACGAGCCCGGCATCGGCGGTGATATAGGCAAAGTCACCGGCCAGCGTGATGTGGCGTGCGCCTTTCAGCACATTGTCCGGGTTCCAGGTCAGCGTCCGCTTGAAGAAGTTGTTGCGGAATTCGCCATCGGCCAGCGTATCGATGTTGACCGCGATCAGGCCTTCGACGCTGTCGGTGACGAAGGCGTAGTGATAGATCGCGCGGAACGGCTGTTCCTGGTTGGCCTCGCGCATCGCCGGCGTGTTGCGGCTGGGTGCAATCGGCTGGGTGGTGGCGATCGCCATGCAGGTGGCGTTGGTGGTCTTCACATGCGTGTCATGCCCCAGCGACGAGAACGGCGCGCGGATGATGCGTTCGGAAAAGCCCTTGTTGCCGATCGACGCGATGTCATAGGCGCGGAAGCCGCCCCTGCCCTCTGCCACGAACATGTATTCGCCGCGGTTCTGCAGGCAATTCACCCGGCCGTCGGTGCCCTGCACGACATTGGCGAACTCCTCGCGGGCGTAGGTTTCGCCCGAGAACTTGTCGTCGAAGATCGGACCCCGGGTCCAGTTCTTGAGCTCGCGGCCATTCTTCTCGACGTGCAATTTGTAGTAATCGGGATAGGCATAGCGGTGCAGATACGATCCGATCACCGCCTGCGGCTCGTCCCATTCGGTGACGCGCACCGCCTCGAAGCCGCCTTCGAGCCCGAACCAGCTGTTGAGCCCCACGAAGTTGACGAAGTTGGTGCCGAGCAGCAACAGCTGCGACATCACGGCGTTGTTGTCGTTCGCCTCGCTCAGATGGCAGTCAGAGCACTGTTTGGTCTCGGTCTTGCGCACGGTGTGCGGGAAATGCGGCGCAAACGCCTGTGACGAGAAGCCGGGCGCCGAGATCGGCGGCTGCTGCACATAGATGCGCTCGCGGTTGATGTTGGTCGACGACAGGATCAGCGCCGAGGTCGAGCGGATCGGTGCGATGATGTTGCCCTTGCTGGTCTGGTGGCGACCGATCTGGAACATTTCGTCACGCGCGACCTGCGGATTGTAGGTCGCATAATTGCGCGTCTCGTCTTCCTCGTATTTGTGGACCTTGGCCTTCCAGTTGGCCTCGATAGGCAGGTGGCAGCCGCCGCACGATGTCGTCCAGCTGAGGTGGCAGGTGAAGCACGCCATCTCTTCGGTGTTGTGCGCGCGGTCGGCCTTGGCGACCTGTGGACCGAAGCTGTACTTGCCGGTGTCCGCACCCTGCTTGGCCATCAGCTTCGAGCGCGCGGCCTTGGGGTTGAAATCCGGGCTGGCGGGGTCGACCGCATCCTTGACCAGGCTGACCTGCCAGGACAGTTCCGGATCGAGCACCGAGCGCTGGATCAGAACGCGCTTGCCGGTCGCATCCTTCATCCATTCGAAGCGGCGCTGGCCATCGGGATTGCGGATCAGCGAGAGGTTGTTGCCCTTGGGCCGCGCGGCGAGGTTCGAGGTGAACAATGTCGGATACGCATCGGGCGTGCCGTGGCAATCCTTGCAGCCGATCTCGACCGCATTGGCGACCTCGCCATAGATCAGGCCGTTGCCGTGCCCGTCCTGGCTGAAGTGGCAATCGACGCACTGCATGCCAAGCTCGGCGTGGATGTCCATCATGTGGACCGCCTTGCCGGGGTTGGTGCCGACCGGGACGAACTTGCCCTCGCCTGCCTTGCGGAACTTCTCGGGATCGTCGGGCGAGACCATGTTGGCGGTATCGGTGCCCCACGTCGCCATGTTGCCTTCCGCATCGAGCAGATTGCCCTTGCGGTCGCGCTTGAGGATCGCGCGGAAGTTCCAGCCATGGCCGTGATAATCGGCAAACTGGGTGTCCTTGGCCTCGGTGTTGAGATCGTAGACATTGCGGACGAAATCGATGTCCGACCACAGGCCGCGCGCCGAGGCGCCTTCCGGATTGCGGTCCAGCGTCGCGCGCACTTCCTTGGCGGTGGGATAATGCTGGCGCTTGTAGACGCGCTGATACTCTTCTTCCGACATGCCCTCGGGCTTGGGCGCACGGTTCTCCGGCCCCGGCCACATCAATGGCGCGTCGGATTCATAATCCCACATCGTGTAGCCAAGATAGCTGTTCAGGAAGATGTTGGGCTGGTGCATGTGGCAGTTCATGCACTGCGCGGTCGGGATCGCGCGGGTGAACGCATGCTTGAGCGGGTGGCCCTTTTCCTTGAACGCGGCTTTTTCGGTGTGCGTATCCTTGGCGGCATGGCCATCGCCAGTGCCGGCGCCATGCGACGCACCGTGTTCGCCTGCACCCTCGGCCAGCGTGGTGCCATGATCACCGCCATGACCGCCTGCGCCGCCATGCTCTTCGTGATGCTCGGCGGCGTCATAGTCGCCATAGCGACCGGGGCGCTTCTGCCCCTCGGTCAGCGCGTTGATCGTTGGATCGTCGGTGATCGTCTGGCCGTCGCGGCCGTATTTGGCATAGATCAGGCTGTGCCGCGGTTCGCGGTCGTTGGCATAGACGACGTGGCACGCCGCGCAGCCCGATGCGCGATAGTCGCCCGGCTGGTCGTTGGTGCCCATCTGCCACAGGAACGGATCGTTGAGGCGGGTCTTGTGGATGTTGATTACCGGCACTGCGACGCGCAGGCCGGTGCCGGGTCCGCGGTTCGACTGCTTGAGATCGGGACGGCCCGGCTCTTCCAGACGCTGGATGATGCCGCCGGTGTTGGGCAGGCCGATTTCCGGGAACTGCGAGTTGATGTTGCGTCCGCCGCGCTCGAACACGCGGAAGATGTCGCCCGGCGGCAGGATGTGCCAGGTCGGCAGCGGGTACATCACCGGCAGCGCACCGCGCGCCTTTTCAGCCGCAGTCACCGTGCCATGCGCCGCGCCCGGCTCGGTCGCCGCCGACTTGATCATCGCAGGCTTGCCGTCGCGGGTGAACGCCTCGCCGAACATGTAGTTCTTGAACGGCACGATTCCGTTGTTGTACGCCGCCCCGCCCCACAGCATCGCGCCCGTCGCCATCAGCGAGCGCTCGGATGCCTCGATGATCTCGATATGACAGGCACCGCACGATTCGCGCACAACGCGGTAATCGGACGGGTTGACGAAGCGGATGAACTCGGGCGCTTCCTTGGCGAGCAAAGCGTAAGAGCGCTGCGGATTGGCCGAGGATGGCCATTTCCACGCCACCGGATATTTGGGCAGGACGTGGCTCTTCAGCAGCGCATCCTGATAGGGCAGGCTGTCGCGGCCCCAATTGTTGTCGCCCATGATGGTCGCATCGCCGCCATGGCAATCGGTGCAGCCCAGGACGACCGCAGGCGATGCGTGCATCGTCTTGTGGTCGCTCGCGGTGTGGCAGCTCTGGCAGCCTGCGCTCTTGGCGTCGGCCTCGGCCCATTCCTGGTTCTCGGGCGCGGGCGCGGTGAAGGTGTATTTGACCTTCTGCGCCTTTTCCTTGCCTGAGGCGAGCAGCTGATCGGCGGGCAGCGCAGCGAAGGTGACGAGCAGCAGGCTCGCCAGCAGCAGCTTCCAGTTGAAGGCCCCCCTGTTGAAGGCCCCCAAATTGAAGGCCAGCGCGTTGCCGCGCGCCCGATCAGTACGCCAGAATTGCATTGAACAGCACCGAATAAAAGAGGTCTGACTTGCCGGATTGGGTGAACAGGTCGCGGAAACCCTTGGACGGATCGAACACCGCGCCCGAAAGGCGGAAGACGAGGTTCTGGTTGGCGTTGGGCCGCCAGATCAACGCAGCAGAAACATCGGTCCCGATAGAACTGGGCACCGTGCCTTCCTGGCGCAGCGCCTCGATCGTGTCGGTCTTGTGGAACCACAGATGGTTGATGTTCGCCGAAAGCCGGGTGGTCGAGCTGAGGTCGAAATCCGCGCCCGCGCCCAGCAGAACGGTGCCGGGGTTGTTGAAGTTGGACTGGCCTTGCTCCTTGGACGAGCGCAGGTTGTTGAGGATGCCGTTGCGGGTGTTGACCCCGACCGCGCGACCGCCACCGGCAAACGGGATGACCTGGCGGATCCAGTAGCTGGTGTCGGCACCGGCAAAGATCGGATTCTCGAAGATCGCATCGAACCCGGCCTCGGTGTCGTTGTAAGGATCGCCATCGCCGCTCGCAAACAGGCCCTGCAGCCGGAAGCGCGCCCAGTCATAGTCGTAGCTGACCTCGGCCGCGCCGAAATAGGAGCGGATATCGGCCTTGCGGCTGGTGAAGAAGCTGTTGCGGTCCTCTCCGAACGCACCGTACAATTGGCCCGTCAGGTTGATCCGGCCGATACGGCCATCGACCGCATAGCCCAGATACACCACGTCATATTCGCGGCTGCGCAGATCGCCCAGCAGTGCCGGACGCACCGGGAAGCCGTTGTCGTCGATCTTGAGCTCGCGCCCGCCCTCGCGGTTCATGTTGTAGGTGACTGAGACCTGGCTGGTCAGGCCGACAACCGGAAAGTCCTGCCGATAGGCGTTGGCGAAGAACACCCAGTCGTCGCGGGGGCTATCGACCACGCTGTTCAGGCCCGAGTTGGTGTCCTTCTCCAGCCGCCAGAACGCGCCGATGTTGAACTGGAAGCGGTTGTTGTCCCGGTTGCCGAACAGGCGGATGCCCAGCTGGTTGTCCTGGAACAGGAAGCCGCGGAAGTCCGCCTGCATCGGCTGGATCCCTGCGCGCAGCGAAATGAAATCATAGCGCGACGTATCATAGGCGCCGAGGTGATAGTCGATGAACGCTTCCTGGATGCCGACGAAATGGTCGGTGCGCTGCGTCGGCCTGGAAGGCTCGACGAACAGGATGCGGCGTTCGTTGACATCGACATGGTTGACCTGCGCCGCCAGCGTCAAACGGTACTCGATCGCCGGCGGCTTGTAGGTGGTCTCGCCCTTGATCAGCGCCACCCCTGCGATGATCGTCTGTGCGAGCACAAGCGAATCCGCTCGGCCGAACACGTCGAGGCTGTCGGGCCGCGAAGTCGTCTGCACGCCCACCGGGGTCGGGAAGCTGCGCGGCTCGACCACGGTATCCGAGATGACGTTGGCGACGAAGAACCAGTCGTCTTCCTTGAGGAAGCCTGGGCGCTTGCCCTCGGGCAGCGGCCGGTCGCCCTTCAGGATGTTCTGGTGATAGGGGTCGAGCTTCGAGCGGCAGACGTTCGAGAGGTTCGGATAGAGGCTGTAGATCGACTTGTCGCCATTCTTGGTCGGACACAGAGAGGTGACGATGCGCCAGCGATCGGGCACCGGAAACTCGTCGGTCGGGAACGCCTCGGGCGCAGGCGCGCGCACCGCGCCGGGGTTGTCCTGCGTCACCCGGTCGGGCAGCTTCTTCTCGATCCCCGGACGGCGGCGGTCATCGATCAGCGCCTCGTCGGCATCGATCGCATCGGCATCTACCGCGGGATCTGCGGTGGGCAGCGTCGGGGGCATGGCACCTGCGGCAGGCGGCGCCTCCTGCGCGGCGGTGAGCAGAAGCTCGTCCTGCGCCCAGCCATAGGCGCCATCGTCCAGCGTGCCGACCGGCGAGCTCAGCCGATAAGGTGCCGGGGCAACCGCCCTGCGGACCGAAACAGCCTTTGCGGCCCGATCCGCGATAACCGGGGAAGCCATGGCGGGCGCCTCGTCATGCGTCAGCGCGATGCGGGTGAGCGCAAGGCTGCGCCCCAGATCGGCGGCCGCCAGCGCAGAGTTCGCGGTCTGCGGCCCGTGCCGCATCAGGGGTCCGGTGGACGCGTCGCCTGCCACGTCGCCAGTCCCGGCGAACGCCATGATCGGGATAAGGGCGACGAGCGACGCAGTCATCTACAGACCCTCGCAGACGTTCTGGGCGTTGGTATCGAGGAACGGCGCAAACGGGCAGCTGACATAGCGCAGCCGAACCTGTGCGCTGCCGACATTGACCACGATACGGTCCGCGCGCCGGTCCTTGGGCGCATTGCCGATGCCGCCCACCCGCGCGCCGCCGTTGTTCAGCCCGAGGAAGCTGACCATGTCGTCCTGATCGATGCCGTCACCCGACACCCCGATGCCGCCGACCAGCTGGCTGCCACGATAGATCGGGACCGATCCGGGGAAGATCTGGATGCCGTTTTCGAGCCGGTTCTGCCCCTGTGCGGTATCGGGCAGCGCGGTGCAGCGCTGCGCCGTGTCCGTGGGCGATGCGCCCGAGACGAACTGCGCGTGCTGGATGATGTTGGCAGCGACCAGTTGCACCTGCAGCCCCACCGCGAAAGGATTGAAATCCTCGATCGGGCGCGACAGCGGGCCTGGCGGTCGCCCAAGCTCGCCATCGGGGAAATAGGGCCGCGCGAGATTGCCGACGCTGCGGTTGCCATAGGCAAAATTGCCGGTGAGCGAGCTGGTATCGCCGAGGAAGGTGCGCATCGCCTGGACGAACGGGGCGACTCCCCCACCCGCCGACATCAGGTTGGAAGCCGCCTGGGCGTTGGAGAAGAACATCGCGGTGCGCGCCTTTTGCAGCGACACATCGATGCCGAAGATCGGCGCATCGGGAGAGCGGACGATGCCGAGCACCTCGCCATGCGTGTCGACGACCGAGATCGACGCCTGCATCCGGCTGTCGAGCGGGCGGCGGATCTGCGCGCGCGCGCGGGTGAGCACGGTGAACGCCTCTTCCAGCACGGCGCGGACCTCCGCCGCTGTCAGCGGTTGCGAATTGCTCGCGCTGTCGGTGCCGGCGCGGATCGGATAGCGGTTGTTGCCCGCGCCATCGGTCAGGATGAACGCATCGGAATTGTTGAACTCGGCAGCGCGCGCCGCGCGGATGCCCGAGGCCTCGGTACCATAGGTCGTGCCAGCGATGATCGCGGCGGTGCTGTAACCGCGCACCGCGACAAGGCTGCCCGCGGTGCCGTTGATTGCCGCGAAATTGCCCGACACCGTGCCGATGTCGCTGCCGGTGATATCGCTGAACCTGAGGCTGGTGCCATCCACCGTGATACGGTCCGCGCGGATGGCGTCGGCCGCGGCAAAGCCCTGCGTTCCGGCAAAGGCGATCGCCTCTTCTGGGTCGATATCGCGGTCGAGGATGTTGGGATCGAAGCCGTAATCGCCATCGCCCATCACGCCGATCGCGCCGACGACCACGCCGTTCTTGTAGAGCGGCAAACCGCCGGGATCAGCGGCAAGGCCCAGCGGCGCGCGCTTGGGCCCGATCAGCGCCGATGTGCCGCCCGCCGACTGGAACCGCGCCGCAAGGTCCGAACAGGGAAGCTGGCTGAACTGCACCCCGAACAGCGGGCCGCTCTCCAGCCCGCGCGTCGAGGGCGCAGGCGGGAAGTGCTGCTGGACGATCTGGCTGGCGGTGCGGCTGGAGAAGGCGTTGCCACCGCTCGACAGATACGCGCCGGTCACCGCCTTGGAGATCGCCGCCATTTCGGCGGGGACATCAAGTCCCTGCGCATCGACCAGCGGGCTGTTCAGCCCCGCCTCGGTCATCGCGCTGGTGCGTGCCTGCGCCCGCGCGCCGTTCATGCGGAACACGCCGAGCACATTGCCGACCCGGTCGACCACCGCGATCACCGATGGCAGGTTGCGGCGCTGCGCCTCGCTCACCGCCTGGGCGATGATCGTCTGAACCTCGCCCACGCTGAGCGATTCCTGCGCTGGCGCGACGAAATTGCCTCCGCTGGGCGGCGGCGCCGGATTGGGTGTCGGGGTCGGGCTGGGCGCAGGCGTGGTGCCGCTGCTGTTGCCGCCCCCGCAGGAGCTGAGCACCAGCGCCAGCACCGCCAGCGACGCCGTGACCTTGCCAATCCGCATCATGCCGCAATACTCCGCACATCTGCGACCCTGACCGACTTCACCTCAACAGACACCCCGAAACGTCCCACTTTGGTCATCTCCCTGCCACCCGGATCACTGCAGCGCCCGGATGGTGCGCACGGCCCCGCCCAGCGCCCGGCGGAATTCCAGCGGCTTGTAGGAATTGGGCTCGGCCACCGCGGCATAAGCCTGGTTGATCTGCGCGCGCAGCGATGTCGCCGCCCCGCCCGAGACCTGACCCTGGGTCACCAGACCGCTGAGCAGCGTGTCGACCGCCATCACCGCCTGCACCGAGCCTTCGTAATCGGTGAAGCGCGGGGAAATCGCCTCGCTCGCGATCGATTCCATGATCGAGAAGGTCTGCGCGCGGGTGAAGTCGCTGCGGCTGAACCGGTCGGCGAGCGCCATCGCAGTCTGCCGCAGCCGGTTGGCCGCTTCTACCGCAGGACCCCTGCCCTGCGCCATCGCGGCGTGGAAGGCGCGCGTCTGCCCCTCATATTGCTGGGCCAGCTCGGGCGCGGCGATCCGCACCGCCGCCGAGAGCATGATCATGTTCTCGTCGTTATAGGGCGGCATGCCGGTGGGGATCGGACGGCCCGGATTGGAGATCTTCGCCGGGCGGGCATCTTCCTCGTCATAGATGCGGCGATGGCAGCTGTGGCAATCGAAGAAATAGAATTCGGGGAACACGCCTTCCGTGCCCAGCCCTGGCTTGCCGAACAGGCTGAGCGAGCGTTCGAGCGCGATCGCCTGACCCACCGCCCACATCCGCATGGAATTGGTCTTGCCCTTGCGCTGGCGATAGTCGGCGTCCTCGTCATGGTGCTGGGTCAGCGTGGAGAACAGGTCGAGCTCGAACGCGATGCGCGGATGCCCTGCCGCCATAATGCGGTGGTTGACGAACTGGCCCGGCGCATCGTTGCCCAGATGGCAGTCGAGGCACACGCCCGCGCGCGCCTGCGCGTTTTCCAGAGGGACGAGCCCTTGCGACACGTTGCGCGCATGGCTGGTGCCGGTGGCATAATGGCTCGCCAGCCAGCCCGATGCCGCGCCATGGCAGGCTTCGCAGCTTACGCCGTCGCTCGCCTGGTAGCGCGGGCCCTTGGCGGCAGCAGGCGTCGAGTGGCAGCCCAGGCACATCGCGGCAGAGCGCGGATCGCCGATCCCCAGCTTCTTGCCGATCGCGAGGCTGCGCGGTTCGCCGAGCACGCGGAAGGCGCGGGCATGCGCGCCGCCGGGTGTCGATTCTTCCTGCCAGCGCCACAGCTCGTCCTGGCGCACGACTTCGCCATCGGCCTCGTTGCGGCCATGGCAGGTCGATCCGGCGCAGCTGCCGACGCCCATATGGGTGCCCGATGCCGCGCGCGAGGCCTGTGCCTCGAGCCGCTCGGCCCCGGCAAAATTCGCGATGAAGAAAGCGCCGATGGCAAGGGCAAGGCACCCGAGCGCTGCAAACACAGCCCGAACACCACCCACCCGCGATACGGCCGAAAGCCCTGAATTGTGCATCGTCGCTTTTACCCCCGGCTCCATGAGAAGCCGGCCCCCGATAGACTAACGATGCGACCCTTTAGTCTTGTCTTATGGCGCCTTATCGCTGGTTCGCCCTTCACTTTCAAGGCAATCCTGCCCGGGCCTTCGCAAAAACATCCCCGGCTCGCTGCACCGCCCGTGCAGCTTTCATCCACCGCTTGCCGCAGCCCGGCGCATTTGCCATGCTCTGCGTGATTTCAGGAGTTGACGACATGCCGCTTGGACTGGGTTTTGCCGAAGGTGCCTGGCTTGGGCATCTCACCTTCCTGATACTCGTGGTCGCGCTGATCGCGCCGCCGATGCCGTGGATGCGACTCGGGATCGTCGCCGCATCGCTCGCCGGGCTTGGCTTTGCGCTGGGTTTCGCCAAGGACCTCGGCCTTGCCTTCTGGTTCTTCGTGCTGCTCGTGATCAGCGCATCGATGCTGGCGCGCTATCTCATGGCCGAGCGCAACTCGCGATTCTCGGCAGAGGAGGAGGCGCTGCGCTCGAGCTTCATGGGCGAGATGACCCGCGCCGGGGCGCGCCATCTGATGGACCAGGGCAACTGGATTACCGGACGCAGCGGGGAGGTGCTGATCAATGAGGGAGAGGCAATCAGCCACCTGTTCTATCTGCACGATGGCGCGGCGGAGATCACGCTGCACGGCAATCCTGTCGGTGCGGTTTCAGGCGGGGACCTGATCGGCGATGCGACCGCGCTGAGCGGCGAGCCTGCCACCGGCACCGTGCGGCTGACCACCGACAGCCGCTTCTGGTGCGTGTCCGCGCCCAAATTGCGCCAGTATCTCGATCTTCACCCGGATGCGCGCACGGTGATAGAGCGCCAGATCAACAGCGCGCTCGATCGCAAGCTCCGCGCCGCCAACGCCGCGCTGGCCGGGGATTGAGGGTTCTATCCGCGACCCTACCCTGGCCACCCCGCGCACATGGGGTTCCCGCTTCTGTGCCAGCGCTAGCGAAAAAGCGGGATTCCCGCGTTCGCGGGAATGACGAAAGAAGTCCGGTGAAAGTTAAGGCAGGAATCTGCAGCCTTAAAGCTGCGGGCCGAGCACCTGGTCGATGCCGTGCACCACGCCATTGCTCGCCGCCAGATCGGGCAGCGCGATCGAGGCGACGTTGCCGCTGGCGTCGGACAGCCGGATCTGGTCGAGCTCGACCGAAGCGTTGAGCCTTTCACCCTGCAGCGTCACGATTTCGACGCTGCCACCGCTGTCGCCGATGCGCTTGCGCAGATCGGCGGCGGTCAGCCGTCCGGGGATGACGTGATATTTCAGGACGGTCGCCAGCCGCTCCTTGTTGGCGGGCAGCAGCAGTTCGGCCAGCGCATCGACCCCGACCTTGTCGAAGGCACCATTGTCGGGCGCGAACAGCGTCATCGGCGTGTCGGCGCCCAGTGCCTCAGCCAGACCGGCTGCCTTGATCGCGCGCGCCAGCGTCGACAGATCGGGGTTGCGCAGCACCACCTCATCGACGCGCAAGATGGCATCGGGCTCGACCTCGCCGCTGGCCTCGGCCACCTCCAGGCTCTTGGGATCGATCCGCTTGACCGGATCGCCGCCGCCATCCTGGCTGCCACAGGCCGCGACGGTGAGGGTCAGACCCAACAGGGCAGCAACGGCTTGTGAACGCATGGTAATCTCCAATATTTCGGGCTGATGGGGTCAGCCCCCCTGTTCGGCCCTACGGGCTCAGGCCTCTTCCTGCTTGTCCAGGAAAACAAAGTCCCGATCCAGGCTGAGCATATGGGCACCGCCATCGACGAAAAGCAACTGGCCGGTGATCGCCGGCTCGTCTGCAAGGTAGCGCACCGCACGTGCAATGTCTTGCGGCGTGGACAACCGCCCCAGCGGCATCCGCGCGGCGAGCCGTGCCATTTGCGCGTCGTCATAGTCGCTGGTCGCCAGCGTCAGCCCGGGCGCGACGCCGTTGACCCGCGCGCTGGGCCCGAAGGCGCGCGCGAGCGTGCGGATCGATTCGGCCAGCGCCTGTTTGGAAAGGGTATAGGACAGCTGGTCGCCATTGGGGTTTCGCACCCGCTGGTCGATGATCTGGACGATCGCAGGCTGCGCCCCCTCGCCTGCTGCTGCCACCAGATCGCGCGCCAGCAGCACCGGCGCGAAGGTGTTGACCGCAAAATGATCGGTCAGCATCTGCGGCGTCAGGCTGGCAAGGTCGTCATAATCGAACAGCGAGGCGTTGTTGACCAGCAGATCGGGCGCGCGGCCGAAATGCGTGGTCACCGCAGCGATCAGCTCCGCAGGCGCCGAAGCCTGCCCCAGATCGGCGGTAAAGCCGTGCCAGTGCGTTCCGCGCTCGGCAAGAATGTCCGCCAGTTCGGCTTCAGGCACCGCATCGCTGCGTCCGTGCAGCGCCAGTGCCCAGCCCGATCGGGCTAGGTCTGCAGCAATGGCAGCACCAACCCGGCGGCATCCGCCCGTGACGAGCGCCAGTCGCGCGCTGCCCGCCGCGCTCACCGGCGCGTCCGGGTCAGCGTGATGCCGATCGATTCGCCCTGCTCGGCGATCGCCAGCTTGATGATCTTGATCGTCAGCCGGCGGATGCGGGGGTCCTGCAGGAACAGCGTCTCGATGACATGATCCGCGACCGCCTCGATCAGCGTGAAATGCACGCCCTGCGGCAACGCGGTCGAGGCTGCGTGCTTCAAGTCCATGTAGTTCTTGGATGCCGCCAGCGGCGTATCGGGCCCGTAATGATCCTCAGCCAGCATCTCCGCCTGAATGGTGAAGCGCAGCGGCTGGGGCAGCTTGGTCTCTTCCGAATAGATGCCGGTGAGGACGTTGACGTCGAAATCGGCGACCTCGAGGATCAGGCTGTCAGGTTTGGTATCGGTCAATGTGGGTAGCCTGTTCTGCATCAAGAGCGTCGCTTGCCGGAGTATGCCGGAAGTCGTCAATGTGCGCTGCGCGTTCGCAAATTGCGCGCGGCAACGCAAGCGTTCAGCTGTTCGACCCCCCGTTCGACCAGCGCGCGAAGATGGCTGTGGGAAGCAATCGTCCCCCCGCCTGCTCGCGCACCGCTAGCTCGCCGACCTCGATCTTCCCGGGCAGATCGGCGAAATGCGCCGCGAGCAGTTCGCCCAGCGCCAGCGCCGACATCCTTACGGCATAAACGGTAAGGAACAGGCAGCGCGAGCGGTCATCGAGCAGCCGGCGGCAATCGGCGATCAGGCCGGGCAGATGTTCCTCGAGCTTCCACACCTCGCCTTCGGGCCCGCGCCCGAACTTGGGCGGATCGAGCAGGATCGCGTCATAGCGCTTGCCCCGGCGCACCTCGCGCGCGGCGAACTTGACGCAATCATCGACCAGCCAGCGGATCGGCAGCGACTCCATGCCCGACAATGCGGCGTTGACCCGCGCTGCCGCCACCGACTTCTTCGAGGCATCGACATGGGTGAGTTCGGCGCCCGCAGCCGCCATCGCCAGCGTGCCGACCCCGGTATAGCCGAACAGGTTGAGCGCCTTGGCGGCCTCATCGCCCTGATGCTCGCCGATCTGCCCGCGCAGCCAGCGCCACACCGGATCCATATCGGGGAAGAAGCCCAGATGTCTGAAGGGTGTGTTGAGCGCGGTCAGCCGCACCTCTTCCCAAGCGAGCGGCCAGCCATCGCGCGGCACGTTGGGCTCGAGCTGCCACTTGCCGCCGCCATCCTCGTCCGATCCGGGGATGAACGCGCCATCGGCGTCCCAGTCGGGCAGCGTCGTCGGCCACATCGCCTGCGGCTCGGGGCGGACGAAGCGATACGGGCCGTAAGACTCGAACTTGCGCCCGGCGCCGCTGTCGATCAGCGTGTAATCCTCACGCGGTTCGCCGATCATCAGCACCGGTTGCGGGTCGAGAACGGCCATAATTGAGCGTCAGCCCCTGGCGGGGACGGCGCGCGCGGCGATGTAATCGCGCACGGTGTGGTAATCGCCCGCCAGCTTGTCGAACCGCTCGGCGCGCTCGAACAGGTCGCCGACCCGTGTGGGCAGACGCGGGCGCAGGCCCGTGGCGCGTTCGACCGCATCGCGGAACTTGGAGGGATGCGCGGTTGCCAGCGTGACGCACGGGATCGCGCGATCGAGCGTGCCTTCATCCTGCAGCCGGTGCGCCGCGCCAAGGCCGATCGCGGTGTGCGGATCGAGCACCTGTCCCGCATCATCCCATGCCCGGCGCATCGCGATACCCATCTCTTCCGGGTCGATCCGCGCGCTGGCGAAGATGCCGTTGGCGCCCTCGCGCATTGCGGGCGTCAGCTGCATCGCCTTGCTCGCCTCGAAGCCCTGCATCCGCGCCGCAGTCAGCGCGCCATCGCGGCCTTCCAGATCGAACAGCAGCCGCTCGAAGTTCGAGCTGACCTGGATGTCCATCGACGGCGCCGCAGTCGGCGTGACGCTGCCGGCGGAGTAATCACCCGCGCTCAATGCGCGGTGGAGGATGTCGTTGACGTTGGTCGCGACCACCAGCCGGGCGATCGGAAGTCCCATCTGGCTGGCGACATAGCCTGCGAACACGTCGCCGAAATTGCCGGTGGGCACCGAGAACGCGACCGGACGGTGCGGTGCACCCAGCTGCAGCGCGGCGGCGAAATAATAGACGATCTGCGCCATCAGCCGCGCCCAGTTGATCGAGTTGACCGCCGACAGCGTGAACTTGCCCGCGAAATCGGGATCGCCGAACATCCGCTTCACCATCGCCTGGGCATCGTCGAAGCTTCCGTCGATTGCGATGTTGTGGACGTTGGGGGCGAGCACCGTGGTCATCTGCCGCCGCTGGACATCGGAGACGCGGCCATCGGGATGAAGCATGAAGATATCGACCTTCTCGCGCCCCGCGACCGCGTCGATCGCCGCCGATCCGGTATCGCCCGAGGTCGCGCCGACGATGGTCAGGTGCGTGTCGCGATTGCTCAGGAACCGCTCGAACAGATGCCCGAGCAATTGCAGCGCGACATCCTTGAACGCCAGCGTCGGCCCGTGGAACAGTTCGAGCAGCCAGTTGCTCTGGTCCAGCTGCACCAGGGGCGTTACCGCCTTGTGCGAGAAGCGTCCATAAGCCGCTTCGCACAGCCCGTGCAGCTCCTGCTCGGTCAGGCTGCCCGCCACATAAGGCGCCATGATCTTTACCGCGAGATCGACATAGGACAGGCCCGCCATCGCCGCGATCTCGGCTTGCGTGAACTTCGGCCAGCTGCGCGGAACATAAAGCCCGCCATCGCTTGCCAAACCTGCCAGCGTCACGCCCTCGAAATCGAGCGCCGCTGCTTTCCCCCTGGTGCTGATATAGTCCATGGGTTGGACCCGTTAGCGGGCCTGCATGCCGCATGCAACCTGCGCGTCAGTCTTCCGGGCTTTCGTAGAACATCAGCACGGCGGGACCCTCGGGCGTCTCGATCTCGCCATGCTCGACGAAGCCTGCGCGAATATAGGCGCTGCGCGCGCGCTGGTTATCCGGATCGGGATCGATGCACAGCACGCGAACCCCTTGTGCGGCGAGCTGCTTGGCGAGCATCGCCAGCAGCTTGGCACCATGGCCCTTGCCGATCAGCGAGGGGATGCCGATGAAGCAATCGACCGCGCGCGCGCCTTGCGGCAGATCCTGCAGATGCTTCTGCGGCCAGGCATGGACCTCGAAATGCTGGATATACGCGATCGGGCGGCCATCGAGCATCCCGATCAGCTGGACCATGTCGGGATTGTCCATGTCCTCTTCGATCAGCGCGAGCTCATGGCGCGGGTCGCCCCACCATTTCTGCACCTCGGGCGTTTCCAGCCAGGCCTCCAGCATCGGCAAGTCGGAATGCGAGACCCTGTGAAACCCGTAATAATGTCCGCCCTGCATCATCTCTCCTCAGGCGTCATGCGGACGATCAGGATCGCGTCCGCCGTGCGACTGCCACACCGTATATAACGGCAGCGATCGCCGCGAATAAAAACCATTGTATCGCATAGGCCCAATGATTGTTCGGAATGTCCTCCGGCGAGGGCGGTTGCACGGCGTCGAGCCCGGCCACCGAGGGCGCCGCGACCAGCCGGATCAGATGCGTGCTGTCGGGTGCGATGATGCCGCCGACCTGCCCGCCGGACCAGACCGGATCGTCGGGCCGCGAGGACCACCCCGCCACCACCTGCGCGCCGGGGCCTTCCGCGCCGGTCGAACACGAAGCGATATGCACCCAGCCTGCCTGTCCGCGCGCGCTGCGGCCGCTGGACGAGCGCCAGCCGGTGACGGTGAGGCAGTTGACCGACGATTTGCGATACAGCGGCAGCGAACGGGCATCGGGCACTGCCGGCCAGGCGATCGCGGGCTGATCGGACGCCGAGGCATATTCGTTCAGCAGCGCATCCTTCCAGGCCATGCGCTGAAGCTGCCAGACGCCCAGGCCGATCATGATCGCGATGGCGATACCGACCACCAGGGTCGGCAACAGGGGCAGGCGTTTCATGGGTCTAGCCTCGTGTCATCGGCGATCTTGCCTTCGCGCACTTCGGCACGGGCCTCGTGGATCAGCATGGCCGCCTTGGAGACCCTCAGCGACAGCAGCACCAGCGCGCTGGTGATCGGCACCCAGAGCAGGATGTGCACCCAGAACGGCGGGCTGACCCTGACCTGAAGCACCAGCGCAAGGGCGCACACCAGCGCGCCGATCACCAGGATCAGGAACGCTGCAGGCCCGTCACCGACATTGTAGCTGGAAAAATCATGCCCGCACGCGCGGCAGCGGGCCGCAAAGCGTACCCAGCCGGCAAACAACGTGCGCGATCCGCACGCGGGGCATTCGCCGAAAAGGGCAGCCTGGACCAGACCAGACTGCCCTTTTTGGATTTGCGGATCATCCATGATGCCCGCGCCGGTTCATCGGCAGGATATCAATGCGTCGCCGCACCCCAGCCACCCCAGACATAGATGACCAGGAAGAGGAACAGCCACACCACGTCGACAAAGTGCCAGTACCATGCAGCGGCTTCAAAGCCGAAATGCTGCTTGGGGGTGAAGTGGCCCTTATAGGCGCGGACCAGGCAGACGATCAGGAAGATCGTGCCGACCAGCACGTGGAAGCCGTGGAAACCGGTCGCCATGTAGAAGGCCGAACCATAGTTCAGGTCCTTGAACGGGAACGGTGCGACCGAATATTCATAGGCCTGCACGCAGCTGAACACGATGCCCAGGATGATCGTGAGCCAAAGGCCCTTGATCAGGCCATCGCGGTCGCCATTGATCAGCGAGTGGTGCGCCCAGGTGACGGTGGTGCCCGAGCACAGCAGGATCAGCGTGTTGAGCAGCGGCAGTTCGAAGGCGTTGAGCACTTCGACACCCTTGGGCGGCCAGGTTCCGCCGATCACGTCCGCGGTGGACGGGAACAGCGAGAAATCGAACCATGCCCAGAACCAGCCGACGAAGAACATGACTTCCGAAGCGATGAACAGGATCATCCCGTAGCGCAGGTGCAGCTGCACCACCGGGGTGTGATCACCCGCATGCGCTTCCTTGATGACCTGCGCCCACCAGAAATAGAAGGTAGCTGCCACGGCAGCGACACCGGCGTAGAAAACTATGCCCGAGGGATCGACGCTGTGCATCCACAGGATCGCGCCTACGGCCATGAGCAGCGCCGACATCGATCCCGCGAACGGAATGATGCTGGGCGGCAAAATATGATAATCGTGGTTCTTTGTTCCGGCCATCGGTCTGGTCCCTGTCGTCCCTAAAGCGTCTTCAAACTAAGCCCTTAACTGCCCTTTTTCGCCTGGTCCAGCCGGTAAAAGGTATAGCTGAGGGTTATCTCTTCGATATCCTTGGTGTCCGGATCGGTGAGGATCGCCGGGTCCACATAATAGATCACCGGCATCCGCACCTTCTCGCCGGGCTGCAGCGTCTGCTCGGTGAAGCAGAAGCACTGGACCTTGGCGAAATAGCGGCCGGCCTGCACGGGCGTGACGTTAAACGTCGCGGTTCCGGTCACCGGCTTGCTCGACAAATTCTCCGCCACAAAGGCGGCCATGTCGCGCGCACCGATGGTAATTTTCTCGGTCGGGTTTTCCGGCTTGAAGCGCCACGGCAGCGCCGAGGACACGTTCGAATCGAACCGCACCACGATCTGCTTGTCCGTCACCGCGATTGCCGAAGCGGTCTCTTCGCTGACCTTCATCGTGGTTCCGCCAAAGCCGGTTGCCTCGCAGAAGATGCGGTACAGCGGCACCGCGGCATATCCCATGCCGAGCATTCCGCCGGCAAAGCACAAAGCCAGGACCGCAGCCTTGCGGTTGCGGCGCGAAATATCGGGGGAAAGCGTCGCGGCGTTCATCCCCACACCCCGATCTTCACGATGGTGATGACATAGAACATCACGCACAAGGCGATGAGAATCGCGGCCATGAACAGCGCGCGGCTGCGCTGGCGCGCGCGCAACTGGGCGAGGACCTCCGGATCGTTGAAATCGGGGGCCTGCGGGGCCGATGTGGGCTGTTCGGTCATGCCGCGATGGCCGGCAGCACCGCGCGGTCGATGACCAGAGCGGTGAAGATCATGAACAGATACAGGATCGAATAGGCAAACAGCTGCTTTTCGGGCTTGAGCGCATCGCCCTCGCCCGCGACGCGGAAGCCGACGCGTGCGGCCAGCAACACGAACACGCCCGAGAGCACCAGCGCACTTGCGCCATAGGTCCAGCCAGCAAGGCCGAGCGCAAACGGCGCCATGGCGGTCGCGAGCAGCACCAGCGAATAACCGAACACCTGACGGCGCGTGGACTTCTCGCCCGCGACGTTGGGCATCATGGGAATGCCGACGCGCGCATAATCCATCTTCACGAACAGCGCGAGCGCCCAGAAGTGCGGCGGGGTCCAGAAGAAGATGATCGAGAACAGCAGGATCGGCAGCATGGTGACATCACCGGTTACCGCAGCCCAGCCGATCACCGGCGGGAACGCCCCTGCCCCGCCACCGATGACGATGTTCTGCGGCGTATTGGGCTTGAGCCAGACCGTGTAGATCACGGCGTAATAGAAGATCGAGAAGGCCAGGATCGCAGCCGACAGCCAGTTGACCGCCAGCCCCATGATCACCACCGAAAAGCCAGAAAGCGCCAGGCCGAACTGCAGCGCGGCCTCGCGGTCCATGCGGCCTGCGGGGATCGGGCGGTTGGCGGTGCGCTTCATCAGCGCGTCGAGATCGGATTCGTGATACTGGTTGAGCGCCGCGGCACCGCCCGCGCCCATCGCGATGCACAGGATCGCGACGAAGCCGATGACGGGGTGAATGGTCCCGGGCGCAATCAGAAGCCCGCACAGGCCGGTAAAGACCACCAGGCGGATCACGCCGGGTTTGGTCAACGCCCAGAAGTCCCGCCAGTGCGCGGGCATGAGCGCGCCATGCGGGGCCGGAACGGCGCCTGCCTGACGATCCAACTGCTGAACGGCTTCGGTCATGTCACTCATTACCCATATGGCAAACCCCTCCCTTTCGGGGAGGGGCTGCGGGCCGACCTGGAAACATCCGTGTCGGCCCGTCAAATTGCCCGAACTCTGCCTGCCTTACTTGATGACGGGCAGCGTTTCGAACTGGTGGAACGGCGGCGGGCTGGACAGGGTCCATTCCAGCGTCGTGGCACCCTCGCCCCAGTAATTGCCTTCGGCACGACGTCCGGCAACCATGGCATAGGCGATGTTCACGAAGAAGATCAGCATGCCGGCAGCCATGATCGCATAGCCGAGCGAGGCGATCTCGTTCCAGTAGGCAAATGCCTCGGGATAATCAGGATAGCGACGCGGCATGCCCTGACGGCCCAGGAAGTGCATCGGGAAGAACAGGATGTTCACGCCGATGAAGAACACCCAGAAGTGCAGGTGGCCCAGCAGCTCGTTGTAGTGACGGCCGCTCATCTTGGGGAACCAGTAGTAGAACCCTGCGAAGATCGAGAACACCGCGCCCAGCGAGAGCACATAGTGGAAGTGGGCAACCACGTAGTACGTGTCGTGCAGGTTGTCGTCGACGCCGCCATTGGCGAGCACGACACCGGTCACGCCACCCACGGTGAACATGAAGATGAAGCCGAGCGCCCAGACCATCGGGGTCTTGAAGGTGAGCGAACCGCCCCACATCGTCGCGATCCACGAGAAGATCTTGATGCCCGTGGGCACCGCGATCACCATGGTTGCTGCGGTGAAGTACATCTTCATGTTGACCGACAGACCGACGGTGAACATGTGGTGCGCCCACACCACGAAGCCGACGACGCCGATGGCGACCATGGCATAGGCCATGCCGAGATAGCCGAACACGGGCTTCTTGGAGAAGGTTGCGATGATGTGGCTGATCATTCCGAAACCGGGCAGGATCATGATGTACACTTCGGGGTGGCCGAAGAACCAGAACAGGTGCTGGTACAGAACGGGGTCACCACCGCCTGCGGCGTTGAAGAAGGCCGAACCGAAGTTGCGGTCGGTCAGCAGCATGGTGATGGCTGCGGCCAGAACCGGCAGCGAGAGCAGAAGCAGGAACGCGGTGACCAGCATCGACCACACGAACAGCGGCATCTTGTTGAGCGTCATGCCCGGAGCGCGCATGTTGAAGATGGTGGTGATGAAGTTGATCGCACCGAGGATCGACGAGGCCCCTGCAAGGTGCAGCGACAGAATGGCAAGATCGACGGCAGGTCCGACCGAACCGCTGGTCGACAGCGGAGCGTAGACCGTCCAGCCGGTCCCGGCACCCAGACCCGAACCGCCGGGCACGAAGGTCGAGCCGAGCAGGAGGGCGAAAGCGGGGATCAGCAGCCAGAACGAGATGTTGTTCATCCGCGGGAAGGCCATGTCGGGCGCACCGATCATGATCGGAACGAACCAGTTGCCGAAGCCGCCGACCATCGCTGGCATGACCATGAAGAACACCATGATCAGGCCGTGCGCGGTGATGAGCACGTTCCACATGTGATAGGCCTGGTCGAGCGTGGCTTCGCTGCCCTGCATCATCGAGGCCCAGCCCTGCAGATACTGGACGCCGGGCTCAGCCAGTTCCATGCGCATCAGGCCGGAAATGGCACCGCCGATGATCCCCGCGACGATCGCGAAGATCAGGTACAGCGTACCGATGTCCTTGTGGTTGGTCGACATGAACCAGCGCTGGAAAAACGCGGGCTTGTGGTCGTCATGTGCATGATCATGGTCATGCAGATCGGCCGGGTTGGCAGCAATCGTGGTCATGGTCTTGCCCTGTCCTTACTGAGCGGCTGCAGGAGCGGCGGCGGCAGTGCCTGCGCCTTCTGCTGCGGGAGTGGTGGTGGCGGCTGCAGGTGCAGCGGCGGGAGTTGCGGCGGCGGCGACTTCATCGCCCTTGACGGTGCCGCCCTGCGAGCGGACCCAAGCGTCGAACTTGGCGCGAGGCAGCGCCTCGACCGCGATCGGCATGAAGCCGTGGCGTGCGCCGCACAGTTCGGAGCACTGGCCGTAATAGACGCCGGGCTCCTTGATCACGAGCATCTTCTCGTTCGACCGGCCCGGGACGGCGTCCATCTTGAACCAGAGCGAAGGCACCGAGAAGCTGTGGATCACGTCCGAAGCGGTGGTGATGATGCGGATCGGCTCACCGGCGGGGACGACCATGCGGTTGTCGACGGCCAGCTGGTACGGTTCGCCACTCTTGATGGCGGCCTCTTCGGTCAGCATGTTCGAGACGACTTCAAAATCGCCGTTGTCGGGATAGCTGTAGCCCCAGTACCACTGATAGCCGGTCACCTTGACGGTCACGGCCGAAGCCGGCGCAGGCTTGTACTGCTTGGCGAGCAGGTCGATCGACGGGACCGCAACACCCACCAGGATCAGCACCGGAACCAAAGTCCAGATAACTTCGATGGTGGTGTTGTGCGTGACGCGCGATGCGACCGGGTTGGCAGCGGCGCGATAGCGGATGACGATCCACATCAGCAGGCCGAGCACCAGCAGCGAGATCGCCACGATGATCGGCAGCAGGACGATGGTGTCGAGCCAATAGGCATATTCACCCAGCTCGGAATACTGGTCCTGGAAGTCGATGCCCTTGTCGACCGGCATGCCCTTGCCCGGGGTGGGCGCCATCGGGGTGTAGCTCGAATCGAGCGCCCCTGCAGCGGCAGCATCTGCCGGAGCGGCCTCGGCGGTGGCGGCGGGAGCAGCAGCGGCAGGCGCTGCGGCTTCAGGTGCAACCTGCGTGCTGGGGGCGGGAGCAGCGACCGGCGGAGCCGGCGGCGTCTGGGCCAGCGCCAGCGGCGCGGTTACGAGAACAAGGGCTGCGAAACCGATAGATTTCGTCCAAGATGCGAACGCCATTCGTAGAATGTCCCTGTATGGGCAGGGCATCCGTCCACGTCCCGTAGTGCCGGATCACTGCCGTGTTTGCGTCATAGCTAATCGTGCCTATACGCAGGCTTGCCGCCAGTCTCAAGCCAATCTAGGGATATTTTTTGCACCCATCCCCAAGCCCCCCTCCGGGGGGTGCCGAGACGCTACGTAAAAGGCTAAATACAATGCAGGACGAAGAAATTCTGGCGGAGTTTCGGGCGAGTCAGGCACTGCTCGAAGGGCATTTCATTCTCTCCTCGGGGCTGCACAGCGCGCATTATCTGCAATGCGCGCGGGTGCTGATGGACCCGATGCGCGCCTCGCGCCTCGCCAGCGCGCTCGCCGCGCGCATGCCGCGCGATGTCCGCAGCCAGATCGACCTCGTCATCTCGCCCGCGATGGGCGGCCTCATCATCGGCCATGAAATGGGCCGCGCACTGGGCGTCGAGGCGATGTTCGTCGAGCGCCCCACGGGAACCTTCGAGCTGCGTCGCGGCTTTGCGATCAAGCCGGGCCAAAAGGTGCTGTTGATGGAAGACGTCGTCACCACAGGACTGTCTTCGCGCGAAGCGATCGCAGCGGTGAACGCAGCGGGCGGCAATGTGATAGCTGCCGGCGCGCTGGTCGACCGCACCGCGGGCGAGGTGTCGCTGGGCGTTCCGTTCTTCCCGCTGATCTCGCTCAACTTCCCGACTTTCGCCGAAGACGCCCTGCCCCCTGAGCTCGCCGCGACTCCCGGCGTCAAACCGGGAAGCCGCAAGGAACCCGAAGCGGCATGATCCGCGGGCTGTTCGCTTCGCTCACAGCGCTGTTGCTCGGCGCTGCCGCACCGCCGCCTGCCATTGACGAGGCTGCCGTGGTAGCCGCGCTCGATGCCACCACGGCCCCCGGCACCGTGCTGATCGCCCGCGGAGACACGATCGTGTTCGAGCGCGCATTCGGCCTTGTCGACCCGGCAGCCAAGGCCGAACACTCATTGGGCCAGACCTGGCGCTGGGCCTCCGTATCCAAGCAGGTAACCGCCACCCTGGCCATGCAGGAGGTGGCCGCCGGAAGGCTCGACCTTGACGCGCCGATCCTCAAATACCTCCCCGACAGCAAGGCTCCGTTTGCAGGCACCATCACCTCGCGGATGCTGATGCAGCACGTCTCCGGGCTGCCGCGCACCGAAGAGGGGCCGATCGGCAGGGACGGATGGCCAACCTTCTACATGGTCGATCGCGGCAGCCCCGAAACTGGGCGGACGTGGTGCGAAGGGCGGACCAACCGCAAACCGGTGTCCGAGTTCTTCTACGGAGACTGCGATTTCATCATGATGGCCGCCGTGATCGAGGCCACCAGCGGCAAGTCCTATGACACGCTGATCGCCGAACGCATCGCACAGCCTCTTGGCCTTGCCAGCGTGGGCGTGTTCCCGCGAACCGCACCGACGGTGGCAGGCTTTGCCGAGGGAAAACCCGAGACAACGGCGTTCCGGCTCGAGAATTTCGGCGGCGCAGGCGCGCTCTATGGCACGACGCGTGACCTGTTGGCCTTTGATCGCGCGCTGATGACCGGCAAGCTGATCCCCGAAGCCCAGCGCGCGCAGATGTGGGACGGCAAGCCCGAATATGGCTTTGCCGCGCTCGGCCAATGGTCGTTCAGCGTACCGTTGAAGGATTGCGGGGATACGCCGGTGCGCATTGTCGAGCGGCGCGGCTTTATTGGCGGCGTGGTGCTGCGGAATATAATCCTGCCCGATCTGGACGTCGTGATCATCATGACATCGAACCGCGCCGAGGCCGAGGCGGCCTTTGGCGAAATCTGGCAGCAGGCCGGCATAACCCATGACGTGATGCGCGCGGCCTTGTGCGCGACCGGAGCACCTCTATGACCCAGCACCTGCGCCTAGGCGTCAACATCGATCACGTCGCCACCATCCGCAATGCGCGCGGCGGGGATCATCCCGATCCGATGCGCGCGGTGCGGATCGTCCAGGCGGCAGGCGGCGATGGCATTACCGTGCACCTTCGCGAGGACCGGCGGCACATCCGCGACAGCGATCTCGACACGATCATGGCGGGGTCGACGCTGCCGATCAATCTGGAGATGGCCGCGACCGAGGAAATGCTCGAGATCGCGCTGCGCCACCGCCCACACGCTGCGTGCATCGTTCCCGAAAAGCGCGAGGAGCGCACCACCGAAGGCGGGCTGGATGCCGCGGGCATGCACAACACGCTCGCTCCCATCGTCGGGCGCCTTGCCGATGCGGGGATCCGCGTCAGCCTGTTCATCGAGCCGGAGGCGCGGCAGATCGACGCGGCGATGCAGCTTGGCGCTCCGGTGGTCGAACTGCACACCGGGCGCTACGCGCATCTGTGGCTGGACGAGGACCGCGATGGGATCGAGACCGAACTCAAGCGGATCGCCGATGCCGCGGCGCTCGCCACCAAGAACGGCATCGAACCGCATGCGGGGCACGGCCTGACCTTCGACAACGTCCAGCCGATCGCCGCGATCCCGCAGCTCGCCGAGCTCAACATCGGGCACTATCTCATCGGCGAGGCGATCTTCGATGGGCTGGAAGCCAGCATCCGCAGAATGCGGCAGCTGATGGATGAGGCGCGGTGAGATTCGCGACCTTTAAGAAAGGCGCCCCCCTACCCTCTCCCTTTACGGGAGAGGGAGCGAGACTTGGCAGCTCGCTGCCTAGTCGCAGCGGGAGAGGGCATATGCGCCATGCAGCCGCCCCCCTCTCCAGGAGTTGCCATGCAGCAAGCTGCCAGGCCAACTCCATCCTCCCCCGCAAGGGGGGGGGAGTAGCCGCATGATCATCGGCCTCGGCTCTGACCTGTGCAATATCGAGCGAATCCAGAAGTCGCTCGACCGGTTCGGCGTGCGGTTCGAGCAGCGCGTGTTCACTGAAACCGAACAGGCCAAGGCCGCCCGCCGCCCGTTCACCAAGGCGGGAACGCTCGCCAAGCGCTTTGCCGCCAAGGAGGCTTTTTCCAAGGCGGTGGGAACCGGGTTCAAGGCGGGCGTGTTCATGAAGGACATCGGCGTCGTCAATGCCCCGTCGGGCGCACCGACGCTGAAACTGACCGGGGGTGCGAAAGCGCGGCTGGACAGCATGATTCCCGCAGGCCATAGCGCCTTCATTCATCTGACGCTCACCGATGATCATCCATGGGCGCAGGCATTCGTGATCATCGAGGCGCGGCCCATTGACTGATACTCCCCCGCCCGGTCCGGACCCGAAAGACACCCGCATGGCACCCGAAGCTTCCGACGCCGCGATCGACGCTGACACTGTTCGCCGTCCGCTCGCCGAAGACGAGCACAAGCCGATCAACTGGTTCGACGAGGTCCGCGGGCTGTTCCTGCTGCTGCTTGCGGTGCTGGCGTTCCATTCGCTGGTCGCCAAGCCGTTCTACATCCCCACCATGTCGATGATGCCCAACCTGCTGGTCGGCGACCGGCTGGTGGTGAGCAAATACCCCTATGGCTGGTCCTGGGTGTCGGTGTCGTTCCACCTGCTGCCGCCGATGAAGGGGCGGATCATGGGATCGACTCCCGAATATGGCGACATCGTCATCGCCACGCCCCCGGGCGGCAACGCCGACTATATCAAGCGCGTCATCGGCCGCCCCGGCGACACCATCGAGGTGCGCTCGGGCCGGGTGATCCTCAACGGCGAAGAAGTGGTGCGCGCGGTGCAGCCCAACATGCTGCTGCCGGTCGATCTGAACTCGCCGTGCAACGCCAGCGATTTCCCGATGCTCAAAATGCGCGGCGCCGATGGCCGATATTATTGCGAGCTGCCGATCATTCGCGAGACGCTTCCCAATGGCGTGTCGTACAACACCATCGATCTCGGCCCCGATTACCCGCTCGACAATTACGGCCCCTACAAGGTGCCTGCCGGCCATGTCTTCCTGATGGGCGACAACCGCGACCGCAGCGCCGACAGCCGCGCGAGCCTGGAAGAACTGGGCCTCGGCGGCGCGGTGCCGCTGGAGAATATCGGCGGCCGGGCGGAGATCGTCACCTTCTCGCTCGACGGCAGCACCAACTGGAACCCGATGAGCTGGTGGCAGTCGCTGCGCGGAGAGCGGGCAGGCAATTCGCTCCGCGCCGGCAAGGACTGACACTCAACGCTCTGTAACTTCATCGTCACCCTCGCGAAGGCGGGGGTCCCGCTGCTGCGCCGGGGTTGGAGAACAAGCGGGATTCCCGCGTTCGCGGGAATGACGGCGGATGTGTTGTCCGCTTAGCTCGGCTTGCGCTTGGCGAGCAGCATCTCGGCGATCTTGTAGGTGCGCTCGTTGTCGACATCGACCGCATAGGCGCCTTCGGTGAGCAGGAAGGCGCGCACCTTGACCCTGAAGCGGCGCGAGATCGCCGCCATCGCGCCATCGACCGTCGACCAGCCCAGCCGGAACCGGATGAGGTTGAGGATGCCGAAGGCCTGCGCGATCCGGCCCTTGGTCTTGATGAACTGGCCGCCCCCGCGAAACGCCTCTGCCGCGCGGAACGACGCGGCATCGCGCAGCCAGTAGGCGTTGCAGTTGGAGATCGCCATGTCCTTGAACTCGTAGAACCGCCGCTGCGCCTCGGGGTGCTCGGCGAGGATCGAGGCCTTTTCGGCGATCGCGATCACGGCCCCTGCCCCTTCGCGCATTCCGAAATCGTGGATGGAGCGGATCTCCTCTGCGGTGACCAGCACATTGTCGCCGGTGGTGATCAGCATGGGGAACGGATTGGTTCCTTGGCTGTTGGCCTGCTCGATAACAGCCTCGATGCTCTCGACGATGCCGTCGCGCGACACGCTCATGTGCAGCCGGCCCGCCTGGGTCAGATCGGCAACACCGGGCACATCGGCGATCACCTCGGGATCGTGGATCGAGACCCAGATCGGGGCATCGGCCCAGCCATCCTTCACGCCCTCGAGCACCCATTGCAGCAGCGGCTTGCCCTGGATCGGCACGTTGCACTTGTGGGTGACGCCCGCGGCTTCGGCCAGCGGGTCGAGCTTGCCATCACGCTTGCCCGCGAGGATGAGAACAGTTGGCGATGACATGATGCAGACCTTTCGCGCGCCCCGATTATCGCAGCGCCTATAGGCAGGGTTTGGCCATGCAACAACCCGGCTTGCCCTCTTCCCTTTGACGCGGCAGACGCTAAGAGCCAAGCGGATGAATTAACGCTGAAGGACGTCTGATGGGTGAAACGCTGAACATCGCGCTGGTCGGGCTGGGTACCGTGGGCGCGGGCGTGATCCGGTTGCTGGAGGAAAACGCGGCGCTGATCGCGCGGCGCGCGGGCAAGCCGATTCGCGTCGCCGCGATCACCGCACGCGACCGCTCCAAGGATCGCGGCGTTGATCTGTCGCCCTATGAATGGGTCGACGACATGGGCGAATTCGCCAGCCGCCCGGACATCGATGTCGTGGTCGAGCTGATCGGCGGCGCAGACGGCCCGGCGCTGACGCTGGCGAAGGAAAGCATCTCCGGCGGCAAGGCGTTCGTCACCGCCAACAAGGCGATGGTCGCGCACCATGGACTCGATCTTGCGCAGCGTGCCGAGACTGCCGGTCTCGCGTTCAAATACGAAGCTGCGGTGGCAGGCGGCATTCCCGTCATCAAGGGGCTGCGCGAGGGCGCTGCGGCCAACCGGCTGGAGCGGGTCTATGGCATCCTCAACGGCACCTGCAATTTCATCCTGTCGGCGATGGAAAAGACCGGCCAGGACTTTGCCGAGGTGCTCGCCGAAGCGCAGGCACGCGGCTTCGCCGAAGCCGACCCGAGCTTCGACATCGATGGCGTCGATGCCGCGCACAAGCTGTCGATCCTCGCCGCGCTCGCCTTCGGGACGCAGCTCGACTTCGAGGGCATCGAACGCAGCGGCATCCGCAAGGTGCTCTCCGCCGATATCGCGCAGGCCGATGCGCTGGGCTATCGCATCCGCCTGATCGGCATGGCCGAACTCGACGGCAGCAACGGCGACGCGCGGCTGTTCCAGCGGGTCCACCCCTATCTGGTGCCGATGAACCATCCGCTGGCGCATGTCGACGGATCGACCAACGCGGTGGTGGCAGAGGGCAATTTCTCCGGGAGGCTGCTGTTCCAGGGCGCAGGCGCGGGCGATGGCCCGACCGCCAGCGCCGTGGTCGCGGACCTCATCGACATCGCGCGCGGCGAGATCGGCCCGGCCTTCTCGATGCCGGTGCGCGAGCTCGAGCAGGTGCAGCGCGCTGATACCGGCCACCGCATCGGCAAATGCTATCTGCGCTTCGAGGTTGCCGACCGCCCGGGCGTTCTGGCCGAGATCACCGCCGCGATGCGCGACGCCGGAGTCTCGATCGAGAGCCTGATCCAGAAGGGCCGCAGCCCCGATGGCAGCGTGCTGGTCGCCATGGTAACGCACGAAGGCCCCGAAAGCGCGGTGGCGGCAACCATTTCCGCGCTCAACGGTTCCCCCAGCTTGCACGCTGCTCCGCTCGTTATCCACATTCTGGGAGACTGACCCCATGCCCTCAGGCCTTGCTGCACTTTTGGACGATGTCGCAGCGCTGACGCGGCTGGCGGCGGTCTCGCTCGACGATGTCGGCGCAGCCTCGGCCAAGGCCGGCGCCAAGGCGGCCGGGGTCGTGGTCGATGACGCTGCGGTCACCCCGCAATATGTCACCGATTTCAAGCCCGAGCGCGAGCTTCCCGTCATCTGGCGGATCGCCAAGGGTTCGTTGTTCAACAAGTTCATCATCCTGCTGCCCATCGGGCTGCTGCTCAGCGCATTCCTGCCCTGGGCGATCACGCCGATCCTGATGCTGGGCGGGCTGTATCTGTGCTTCGAGGGCGCCGAGAAGGTGATCCACAAGCTTGGCCACCATCAGGATGTCGCAGAGGATGTCAGCCAGGTTCAGGACATGTTCGCGCTCGAGAGCGAGCGGGTCAGCGGCGCGGTGCGCACCGACCTGATCCTCTCGGCCGAGATCATGGCGATCGCCCTATCAGAAGTTGCCAGCCGTCCGATCGCCATCCAGGCAGCCGTGCTGGCGCTGGTCGGACTGGTGATCACCGCTGCGGTCTATGGCGCGGTGGCGCTGATCGTGAAGATGGACGATTTCGGCCTGCATCTGGCGCAAAAGCCTTCGGCGGCGCTGCAGGGCTTTGGCCGGGGGCTGGTCAAGGCGATGCCAATCGTGATGTCGGCACTTGCGATCATCGGGACCGCGGCGATGATCTGGGTCGGTGGTCAGATCATCATCCACGGGCTGGCGGTGTTCGGTTTTGCAGGTCCCGAGCACCTGATCCACGATATCGCGGTGGCAGCCGGCGCGGCTGTGCCTGCTATCGGCGGGCTGGTCGAATGGCTGGTTGGCGCTGTGGGCGCTGGTATCGTCGGCTTTATCCTGGGCAGCATCATCGCGCTCGCCATGAAGGCGCTTCCGGGCAAGAAGCACTGACAGCCCAACCTCAGGTAATCGTCAGGGCAAGCGCCCGGGGCGGCCGTGGATATTGACCGGGTGGCCGTCCAGATCACCCCTGCCGAAGGGCACGAACCCCAGTTTCGCGGCGACCTTTTCCGACGCCGTGTGCCCGGGATCGATGATGCAGCGCACGATCGGCGCCTTCAGCACCGTATCGCTCCAGTCCAGAACGGCGGCCATCGCCTCTGTCGCCAGCCCCCTGCCCCAGGCGTCGGGTGCCATCGCCCAGCCGGCCTCGGGCACGCCATCGATATCGGGTAGGCCGCGTTCGAAGCTGGCGAGGCCCCCTACCCCGATCAATGCATCGGTGTGCCGGTCGGCAAACAGCCAATAGCCATAGCCGCACAGGGCCCACAGCCCATGCATGCCGATGAACCGGGCCCAGCTTTCATTGCGGGTGCGCGGATTGCCGCCGATATAGGCTGTCACCCGCTGGTCGGCCCACATCGCCGCATAGGCATCGAAATCCGCCATCACCGGCGCGCGCAATCGCAGCCGCTCGGTCTCGATCACCGGAATGGCGGCCATCATTGCGGCCCGCCGCTGCTTGCCGCCTGTTCGCGGCGGCGTTCGGCAGCCTCTGCCTCGCGCGCCTTCTTGAGATATTCCTCGTCCACCTCGGGCAGCTTGGAAAAATCGATCAGATAGGCGGGCGGCGGCGGGCATGGCGGCACCACGCACAGATTGCTGAAGGTCGCCTTGCCCTTGAAGATGCCATCGCCAGCAACGTCGGGCGCGGGCGGCGGACCACCGGTGGCAAGCCGCCCCTCGGTATCGGGCGGAACGCGGAACTTCGCGCTGGGATCGGTCTCGCCGCACACCACGATATCCTTGCCCGCGGCGCTTGGCTGGCAGCGCTTGGCGCGCTCTTCCTTGCCGGTCCATTCATCGGCCTTGCGAATCATCTGCTTGACCTTTGCGTCAACCCGGTCGGATTCGCGCTGTTCGGGCTCGGGCAGCCGCGTGTCATCTTGGGCGTCCTGAGCGCTTGCGGGCGGAGCAAAAAACGCGGAAAGGGCCAACAGGGCCGCCGCAAACAGCATTCTCGACAATGCAATAATGCTCCCTTATGGACCGGGCGCAATGCACCCGGCCTGAAAGCGGAACTGGTGCCCCACATTAGAAGGATGACCCGCCTGCCATGTCCAGCGCAAGCCTGAAAGCAACGCCGCCTGCAGAAACCCCGCAGCTTGACCGCGTCCTGGTGCTCGAAATGGTCCGCGTGACCGAAGCCGCCGCGATCGCTGCATCCAAGCTGATCGGCCGGGGCGATGAGAAGGCCGCTGACGCCGCCGCAGTGGAAGCGATGCGCGCGGCGCTGAACGGCCTGGACATCGACGGCACCGTGGTGATCGGCGAAGGCGAGCGCGACGAAGCCCCGATGCTGTACATCGGCGAGAAGGTGGGCCTGGGCAATGCAGGCGCGCCGCGCATCGACATCGCGCTCGATCCGCTCGAAGGCACCACCATCACCGCCAAGGCGGGACCCAATGCGCTTGCGGTGCTGGCGATCGCCGAGAACGGCTGCCTGCTCAATGCGCCCGACGTTTACATGGACAAGATCGCGGTGGGCCCTGGCTATCCCGAAGGCGTGATCGATCTCAACAAGTCCCCGACCGAGAACGTGCAGGCGGTGGCTGCCGCCAAGGGCGTGAAGCCCGGCGACATCATCGTGTGCGTGCTTGATCGTCCTCGCCATGCCGAGATGATCGAAGAGCTGCGCGGCATCGGCTGCGGCATCATGCTGATCCCCGATGGCGATGTCGCAGGCGTGATCGCCACCACCAACCCCGACACGACGATCGACCTGTATATGGGCTCAGGCGGCGCGCCCGAGGGCGTTCTGGCGGCAGCCGCGCTGCGCTGTGTCGGCGGCCAGTTCAAGGGCCGCCTGTTGTTCCGCAACGACGACGAACGTGCGCGCGCGCGCAAATGGGGCATCGAGGATCTGAACGCGATCTATGACCTCACCGATCTTGCCAAGGGCGACTGCATCTTTGCCGCCACCGGCGTGACCGATGGTTCGCTGCTCGAAGGCGTCAAGCGTCGCCGCGATGGCGTGATGACCACCGAAACCGTGGTGATGCGCTCTTCCAGCGGCACCGTGCGCTGGGTCAAGGGCGAGCACCGCATCGCCGACTGAATGGATCTGCAGCTTGGCACCGGATGCGCGCGTCGCGCCATCCGGCGGGGGATGAATGGCTATGGCGTTTGCGATCGACGGCTTTGACCTGGACCGGTTCGTGGCCTCCACGCTGGCCGAAGATCTGGGCCCGGATGGGATCGACGTCACCTCGCAAAGCGTCATCCCCGCAGACGCACGCTTTACCGGCGTGATGGATGCGCGCCATGCGATGGTGGTCGCAGGGCTCCCGATCGCCGAGGCCTTTTTCCGCGCACTGGACGCCGATTGCGAGGTCCGCCTGCTGGTCGAGGAAGGCGCGCAGGTCTCCGGCGGCACCGATATCCTGCATGTCTCGGGCAAGGCGCGCGCGCTGCTGACCGCAGAGCGCTCGGCGCTCAACACCGTCCAGCATCTCAGCGGAATAGCCAGCCTGACACGCACCTATGTCGATGCGATGGCAGGGACCGGCGCGGTGCTGCTCGATACGCGCAAGACCGTTCCGGGCCTGAGGCTGCTGGAGAAATACGCGACCCGTCAGGGCGGCGCGCAGAACCACCGCATGGGACTGTGGGATGCCGCGATGATCAAGGACAACCATGTCGCGGTGGCCGGTGATATCGGCGAGGCTGTCCGTCGCGCGGTGGCTGCTGGGATCGGGCAGATCATCGTCGAGGTCGATCATGTCGAACAGATCGAGCCTGCCCTGGCCGCCGGCGCCACGCATCTGCTGCTCGACAACATGTCGCCCGCCACGCTGCGCGGCGCGGTGACGCTGGTCGGCGGACGCGTCCCTTGCGAGGCATCAGGCGGCGTCACGCTGGAGACGATCCGCGCTATTGCCCAAACCGGGGTCGATTACGTCTCGGTCGGGCGCCTCACCCAGTCGGCCCCTGCTGCCGATGTTGGGCTGGATTTCACGGCGGTCTGAATGCGCTGGCTGGCCGCCCTTGTCCTTCCGGGGCTGTGGGGTGCGATGCAGCCCGTTCCGGCAAGCGCACAGGCCTATCAATGCCGAATGCCGGAGCGGCTTGCCCCGGTCACACCACCCCGGCGCGGACCCGAGGATGTCCGCCGTGTCACGCCCATCACCGGCTATACCCTGGCGCTCAGCTGGTCGCCCGAATATTGCAAGGGGCGCGAAGATCGCCCCGGCGAGGCGCTGCAGTGCAGCCGCAACCACGGAGAGTTCGGGTTCGTGCTGCACGGGCTGTGGCCCGAGGGGAAGACCGCCGCCTATCCGCAATATTGCGCGCGCACGCCGGTCCAGGTGCCCGCGTCGGTCGTCCGCAGCACCTTGTGCTCCATGCCGTCCCGGCGGCTGATCGCGCACCAATGGGACAAGCACGGCAGCTGCATGGCGCGCGACCCGCAATCCTATTTCCAAACTGCGACAAGGGTTTACCGCGCAATACAGCTCCCAGACATGGAGCGACTGTCGCGCAGGCCGCTGACCCATGGCATGCTCAAGCAGGAGATCGCGCGGCGCAATCCTGGGATGAAGCCCGATGCCATCGCAATCAAGAGCAATGGCCGCGGATGGCTGCAGGAGGTGCGCATCTGTCTGGCGCCGGGCTATCGTCCGCGCGCCTGCCCGGCCTATGTGCGCCAGCCGCGCGGCGACACGCGCCTGCGCATATGGCGCGGGCTTTAGCGGACCAGCATCTCGTCGCGCTGCAGCGCCTTGCGTCCCCAGGCCAGCAGGAACACGCACAAGGCGATGATGATCGCGAAGGATTCGAGCGGCGCGATGTTGTACAGCCAGACGCCGATGGCCGGTGCAACGATGTAGGCCGCACCATTGACCGAGGCCACGATGCCGGCGACCTGGCCCTGTTCGGCGCGAGTCACCGCCAGCGAGGCACCGGCGGTAAAGCCCGGGCGGAACAGCCCGAAGCCCAGCGAGGCGATCGCAAAGCCCAGCGCGATCGCGTTGATGCTGTACGAAAACGCGACCAGCGTGCACCCGGTCGCGGCCAGCGCCATCCCCCACAGGGTCGAATTGCGCGGCCCCATCTTCAAATAGGGGATCAGCCCCCATTGCGCGAGCAACGTGGCAAAGGCCCCTGCCATCAGCACCAGCCCGGTGGGCCCGGCGGCAAGCTCGGGCGTGGCGCGCAGGTCCAGCCGATCGAGCAGCATGAAGCCGACCAGCCCCAGGATCATCGCATTGGCATGGCCGCCAACCAGCCCGGTGATCAGCCACGGCCGCAGCCGCGCGTCCTTCCACGACAAGCGTTGCTGCGTGGGATCGACGGGTGCAGGCGGAGCCTCGTCATGCTCGTCGGCATCATACACTTCCCCGGCGGCGCTGGTGCTCATCGGTTCGGACACCAGGCGGCCGCGCGCGGCATAGCTCGGCGTGTCGTCGGGAAGCCGCAGCTTGAGCGTCACCAGCACCAGCAGGCCGAAGGCTGCGAACACGAAGAACGGACTGGGCAGGCCCAGGAACGGCAGGATGATCAGCGGCGCCAGCGCGGGGCCGATCACGGTGCCGAGGCCGAAGGAGGAGGAGATCATCGACAGCGACTGAGTCCGCTCCTGCCGGCTGGTGCGTGCGGCGACATAGGCCTGCACCGCGGGCGGTGCGGCGGAGCCCAGCCCGCCGTACAGGCTGCGGAACATCGCGAAGATCAGCATCGTCCACGCGCCCGAAAGATAGCCGTTGAGCCCCACGATCAGCGTCAGCCCGCACAGCGCGAATGACGAGATGAAGCCCACCAGGCCAAGGTTCATCAGCGCCTTGCGCCCGCGCCGGTCGGACAGCCGTGCCCAGCGGGGCGCAAAGACCATCCACAGCAGCGCCGACCAGCTGTACGCCAGGCTGACCCAGACATCCGCGACCCCCAGCCGGGTGCCGATCGCGGGCATCACCGATTGCATCGCGGTGTTGCCCGCTGCCGTCACCAGCATCACCATGAACAGCAACGCCATGCGGTCGGTCGGCAGTTTCTGTCCGGAAAGCGGGCCCTCGTGCTGGGCGGGCATTTCACTCATGGCCAGGCATAGCCTCTCTCGATCCGCGCGACATGCAGGGTGTAATGCGCGTACCAGCGGTCCCGCCCCGCCTCGCGCGCGGCGCGGTGCTCGCGGTTGTCGCGCCATGCGCGGGCGCTGGCGTCATCCGCCCAGTAGCTGACCGTGATACCGAAACCGTCCGCCCCCCCGCCATGGTCCATTCCCAGATAGCCCGGCTGCTGCGCGGCCAGTGCGTCCATGGCCTCTGCCATCGCCGCATACCCCTCTGCGTCGCGCCCGCTGCGCTGCGCCGCGAAGATCACGGCAATGCTGCCATTGGCATGGATGCGGGAATCTGTGGACGCGTGCATGGCAAATGCTCTACGCGCTGCCACCTGTGTTGCAAAGTGTTGCGATGGCCTGCGGACGCACATGATTGCTTTGCCCGGCCCAATCTGCAATTGTGACAGACTGTTGACAGATATTCTGAGAGGTTCTTCATGCAATCCAACGACCTGGCCCAGCTGCCCCTGCGGCAGCGGATCAAGGCGCGCGCCGAGCGGCTTTTCGGGGCCTGGGGAGTGTTTTTCAAAGGGTTTCTCAAGCACCCGGTAATGGTCGGATCGATCGTCCCCTCGTCCGACCGCACGATCCGCAAGATGCTGGCGCCGGTCCCCTGGAAGGACGTGCAGCTGTTTGTCGAATATGGTCCGGGCGTCGGCACCTTCTGCCGTCCGGTGCTCGACAAGCTGCCGCGCAATGCCACCTATATCGCGATCGATACCAACCCTGATTTCATCCGCTATCTGCGCAAGACCATCCCCGACAGCCGTTTTGTCGCGGTGCACGGATCGGCTGCGGATGTCGAAGACATCATCGCCAGCCACGGCTTTGCCCATGCCGATTTCGTTCTTTCCGGCCTGCCGCTCTCGACGCTTCCCGGAACCGTCGCCGACGATATCGCGCAGGCCACGCATCGCGCCTTGCGGCCGGGAGGCGCATTTCTGATCTATCAGTTCAACACCTTCACCACCCAGCTGCTCCGCCCCTATTTCGAGCGGATCGACCGCGGTTACGAGCTGCTCAATGTGCTTCCCTGCCACCTGTTCTGGGGCTGGAAGGCACAAGGCGATAGCGCCGCCGAGCACGGCAATCGTTGACTTTGCGCGGGTCAGCGACTAAGGCCCGCCTTTCCCTGATATTCTGACAGAGTCTGGAGCCCGTTCATGGCGCGCGTTACCGTTGAAGATTGCATCGACAAGGTCACCAACCGGTTCGATCTCGTTCTGCTCGCTGCCCAGCGTGCACGCGAGATCAGCGGCGGTGCCGAGCTGACCATTGATCGCGATCGCGACAAGAACCCGGTCGTGGCGCTGCGCGAGATCGCGGACGAAACCGTTTTCCCCGAAGAGCTCAAGGAAGGCCTGATCGTCTCGCTGCAGAAGGTGCAGGTCGATGACGACGACATGCCCGACGAGATCGGTTCGCTCAGCCTGTCGGCAGAGGCGCTGCGCCTCACCGCATCGGCGCCCGCGCGCACCAGCAACATGGGCAGCGATTTCGAAGGCTGATCCTTCGCGCTGCAAGCTATCAAAAAGGCCGCGCTCCCCATGGGACCGCGGCCTTTTTTGTGTGCCTGAAAACGGTGGTCTGGATACCCTGCCCTCTTCGTCACCCCTGCGGAGGCAGGGGTCCCGCTTTTGCGCCGACTTTGAGAAAAGCGGGATGCCGCGTTCGCGGGAATGACGATCAGAACTGGCCAACCGCCCTTATTTGCAGGGGTATTTCTGCTTCATGAAATCATACAGCGCGGTGCGGAAGGGCTGTTTCTTCTTCGCCGCAGGCAGGCCGGTAAGATAGGTCTTGAGCTCCTCGCCCTTCATCTTGCCCTGACCCTTGGGCGGTGGGCAGCTGTGGCGCGGTCCGCCGGCCTTGGCCTGCTTTGCGACATCGGAGCGGTAGAGCGTCAGCACGCGCTCGCTCTCGGCGCGCAGCGCGCGGACATCGGACGACATCAGCGCCGCAGGTCCAAGGCTTTCCGCCTTGTTCATCGCAGCCAGGAATTGCCCGGCAGTCATCTCGGAAGTCGCCCCGACCGACAGGAATGCAACTGAGGCCAGCACCGCAGACCGGATCGCCCATTTCATCTTCAACTACCTCCACCCAACTGTGCCGCGCCTATAACACACCAAGATGAACCGTCGATGACCTCATTACGGTGGTGTCGGGCAGGGAAACCGCAGGGTCATCACCAGAGCAAAGGCGGTGGTGACCGGCATGGGTCGGTTGGCGTCCGGAAATGCCCGGAACAGTTCGGTGATGTCCCCCAGCGAGAGCTGCGCCTGCCCTGGCGGTGGTGGGCAGCTGGCAGGCGGCGCGCCGCGCTGGACAGCCTCGGCCAGGCTGGCGCGATAGGCCATCGCAGCCTGCTGCAGCGCGCTGCGGATGGCATCGGCCTGGAGCGATGTCGCCGCCGCATCATTCCCGGCTGCAAGCAGCGCGTCTGCCTGCGCCAGGAACTCCGCGACCGTCTCGGGCGGGGCCGGAACGGCAACCGGCGCTGCGGCCTGTGTGGCCAGCAGCGCCGGAGCGAGTATTGCAATGCCGATCACGGATTAACGGTGGGCTCAGGCGCCCTGCGGCTTGGGATCGTGGAACGGACCCTTACGCTTGCCTGCGCGCGGGATGACCGCACCGATGCCGGGAGCGACATCGGGCTTGATCGACTTGCCATCAGGCCGGTCGAGCTTGCCGGTAGCGATGATCTCCTGGATCTCGTCGCCGCTCAGCGTCTCGAACTCGAGCAGTGCCTGGGCCAGCGTGTGCAGCTGGTCAACATGCTCGGACAGGACGTGCTTGGCACGGTCATAGCCCTGATCGACGATCTTGCGGATTTCCGCATCGATCTTGCGCGCGGTCTCGTCCGACATCATCATCCGCTGGCTCTGGCCATAGCCCAGATAGCCTTCGGACTGCTCTTCGTACTGCAGCGGGCCGAGCTCGTCGGACATGCCCCATTTGGTGACCATGTCACGTGCAAGCTTGGTCGCGTACTGGATGTCGCCGCTGGCGCCCGAAGACACCTTGTCATAGCCGAAGACCACTTCCTCGGCGACGCGGCCACCCATCGAGACGGCGAGGTTCGCATACATCTTGTCGCGGTGATAGCTGTACACGTCGCGTTCGGGCAGACGCATCACCATGCCCAGCGCACGGCCGCGCGGGATGATCGTCGCCTTGTGGATCGGATCCGAAGCCTCTTCGTGCACCGCAACGATCGCGTGGCCAGCCTCGTGATAGGCGGTCATCCGCTTCTCGTCCTCGGTCATGACCATGGACTTGCGCTCGGCGCCCATCATGACCTTGTCCTTGGCAGCCTCGAACTCGCTCATCGCGACCAGACGTTTGCCGCGACGTGCCGCGAGCAAAGCCGCCTCGTTGACAAGGTTGGCAAGGTCCGCACCCGAGAAACCGGGGGTGCCGCGCGCGATGGTGCGCGCGTTGACATCGGGTGCCAGCGGCACCTTCTTCATGTGCACCTGCAGGATCTTCTCGCGACCCTCGATATCCGGGACCGGCACCACGACCTGGCGATCGAAGCGGCCCGGACGCAGCAGCGCGGGGTCGAGCACATCGGGACGATTGGTCGCCGCGATGATGATGATGCCTTCATTGGCCTCGAAGCCGTCCATTTCGACCAGCAGCTGGTTCAGCGTCTGCTCGCGTTCGTCGTTCGAGTTGCCAAGACCGCTACCGCGATGACGGCCGACCGCATCGATTTCGTCGATGAAGACGATGCACGGTGCGTTCTTCTTGGCCTGCTCGAACATGTCGCGCACGCGGCTGGCGCCGACGCCGACGAACATTTCGACGAAGTCCGATCCCGAGATGGTGAAGAACGGCACGCCGGCTTCGCCTGCGATGGCACGCGCCAGCAGCGTCTTGCCGGTACCGGGCGAGCCGACCAGCAGCGCGCCCTTGGGGATCTGGCCGCCGAGTCGCGCAAACTTGCTGGGATCACGCAGGAACTCCACGATCTCTTGCAGCTCTTCGCGCGCTTCGTCGATTCCAGCGACGTCCTGGAAGGTCACCTTGCCCGACTTTTCGGTGAGCAGCTTGGCCTTGGACTTGCCAAAGCCCATCGCGCCGCTCGCGCCGCCGCCCTTCTGCACCTGACGGAGCACGAAGAAGGCGATGGTGATGATCAGGATGAATGGTAGCGACTGGAGCAGGATGTACATCAGCAAGCTAGGCTGCTCTTCGGCCTTGCCGCTGTAATCAATGCCTTTTTCTTCCAGCAACGGGATCAGCGACGGATCGTTCTCGACGCGGACCGCGGAGAACTGCTCGTCGTTGACATAGGTGCCGGTGACACGATCGGGCGAGATGGTCACGCTCTTGACCTGTCCGTCGGCGACGCGGTCACGGAAGGTGGAATAGCTGATCGAGCTGCCCCGGTCCGCGCTGCCGCGCGTATCGATGAGCGATACGACCACCAGCAGGCCGATGATGACACCTGCCCAGATGAGCATGTTCTTCATCCAGCCGTTCTGGTTGGTGTTGGGATCCTGATCGTCGTTCATCACATAGCCTTTGCGGACGTAAACTATGTTCAAGATAGGCCACTAATCCTGAATGACAATATAATCCGCCTGCCATTTGGCGTAGGAAAGCTTTATTCGGTCGCCATTCCCTCGCCGCCCGCTCCATGCCGCGCAGGAGCCCGGGCAAAATGCCAGGTGGGTCCGCCCCTACACAGCACATCGCCGATCATCCCCTGCCCGCCTGCGTTCAGCGTATCGATGAGCCGACTCAGCGCCTCGCCGCGCGGCGCGATCCCCGGCTGCACTGTCTCGAGACAACGCTGAACGAGCCGCCTGAGCAGTGCTGCAGGATAATCGTGCCGGGTCAGCGATGCACCGCCGGGCCCTGCGTCGAGCACCCGTTCGGCTTCGGACGCGACCATCCAGTCCAGCGCATCGACCACATCGGCGAGCGCCGCTGCCGAACGCACCGCCTGCACGGGGTCGACGGCATCGAACTGCCGTAGCGCCGCGCGCATCCGCACCCGATCGAAATCCGGGCTGGCGTTGCTGGGATCACTCACGAACGGAATGGCCTGATCGGCGCAATATCGCTCCAGTTCGGCCTTGCGCAGGCAGAGCATCGGGCGGATCACCTGACCGTTTTTCGCGCGCACCGCAGCCAGCCCGTCGACTCCGCTGCCCCGCGCCAGCCGCATGAGCATCGTTTCGAGCTGATCGTCGGCATGATGCGCCGTCACGATGAACTCCGCGCCAGCCCGCGCCGCCGCTTGCGCCAACAGACGATAGCGGGTGGTCCGCGCAGCCGACTGGAGGTTGCCGGTGATCGGCGCGTCGGGGCAGAGCGTGACATGCGGCACGGCGATGCTGGCACAATAGTCGGCCACCATCGCGGCCTCGCTGGCGCTTTCGGGGCGCAGTCGATGATCGACCGTGGCGGCTGATAAGGGGCCTGCCCAGCCGCGCCGGACCATGTCGAGCATCGCCATGCTGTCGGGACCACCGGACACCGCCAGCAGCAGCGCGGCATCACGCCCCCCGGTCAGCGCCGCGAGCGCGCCTGCAACCTGCGTCAGGGGATCGTTATTTGCATCCGGCATTGCGGCGCCCGGAGGCCAACCGGTCCGACAGCCGCCCGGCGGCGACATCGGGATAAACCTCGGCAAGTTCCGCAAAGGCGATGCACGCCTTGGGCTTTTCGTTGAGCTTGATCAGCGATTCCCCCAGGAAATACAGGCTCTCGGGCGCGCGATCGCCCTTGGGCTCCTTCTCGTAGTTCTCGGCGAACATCTTGGCTGCGGCGCTGGGCTTGCCGTCGTCGAGATAGGCGCGACCCAGCAGGTTGCGGGTATAGCTGGTGCGCTTGTGCTTGGGGTGCTTGTCCAAGGCGAAGCGCAGCTGCGCCTGCGCCTCGGGAAGGAACTTGGCCTCCCACAGCCGATAGCCGTACAGATAGGCATCCTCGCCCGCATCGGTGGTCTCGGGCTTTTCGATCCGCGAGACCGCAGCGACGCGCTCTGCGCTGGGCGCGGCGGCGGCAGCCCCCGCAGCGGTCGTCGGCGCGGCAGGCGTGACGCGCGCAGGTGCTGCGCCGGTTCCTGCCCCCATGGCGCCCGTGGTGCCGGCAACCGGGGCGACAGCCGCAGCCGCGGCCTGCGCGGCCTTGTCCTCAAGCTGCGCCAGCCGCTTTTCGAGCTGGCCAAGCTTGAAGCCATTCTCCTCGGTCTGTGCAGTCAGCCGGGTGATCTGGTTTTCCAGCGTGTCGACCCGCTGCAGCAGATCGGTGATCGGCGCGCTCGCGCTGGTGCCGGTGGTGCTGGGCGCGGCCGCAGGCGCGGATATTTCCGGCTCGAAGAAACGGTCCGATCCGCCCGGGAAAACCTTGCGCTGCACCGCGCGCATTTCGGTCTCCAGCTTCTTGACTCGCGGCTCGATCGACGCTGCCTGCGCGGCTGCGGGGCTGGCCGATGCCATCAGCGCAGCGATCAGGCTGCCGGCGATCAGCCGACCGGACCGGCTGAGGGGGCTTGCGCAGAGCAGGGAAAAACGGCGGGTGGACATGTCAGGCTCCAGCTCAAAAAGTGTTCGCAGGCGAATCTATACGGTGCCCACCGCTTTCGTCAAAGCCGGGCGATCACAAAATTGATGTCATGACGTCGCTGAACCTGAGTTGACCAGCGCTGGCGGGGATCATCCCGCCTGATCGGTGCCGGTGCTGGCCTCGGTTGATTGCTGCGCAGGCTCTGCGGGACGCGCCAGCAGCGCGGTGGCGGTTACGGGAACATCCTTGACCGCGACCTCGGAAGTGCCCAGCGGCGCCACGGTGCGACCGCCCACGGTGATCTCGAACGCGTCCGGACGTCCGGTCCACACCTGCGGGGCCACGGCATCGGCAGGCACGGTGTACTGCTCACCCAGCGCCATCTGCTTCTGCATCAGCTGCTTGCCTTCGCCATCGTAGAACTTGATCCAGATATTGTCCTCGGTCGCGGTGAACACGACTTCGGCCTTGGGATCGACGGCGGCGGCGGCAGCGGCGGGCTTGCGATTGGCGGCAGCACCGGCTGCCGGGGCGCGCACGCTGCCGGCTTCGGCATCGGCTGCCTGCGCAAGCTCCTCGACATTGGCGCCCGGGAAGAAATAAGTCCGCCAGATGCCGAACCCGGCGATCAGGATGACCGCACCCACCGCAGCGGCCAGCCACGCGATCCGCGCCGATGGAACCTTGCTGGGCTCGTCGAGATCGAACTGGGTCGCTTCGCGCGATGGACCGGCGGACGAACTGCCCAGCTCTTCGCGGATCGCCTGCGCAATCTCTTCTTCGGGAAGATCGACGGCGCGGGCATAGGCGCGGCCGAAGCCGATCGCATAAGTGCGTCCTGGCAGCCCGGCGAACTGGCCCGCCTCGATCGATTCAAGGTGGCGAACGGGAATGCGGGTGCGCGAGGCGACATCCTCGAGCGTCATCTTGTGCGCCACGCGCGCGTCACGCAGACGTTCTCCGGCATGGGCAGGCGGGAACAAACTTCCCGTCTCCGCACCATCTGCTGATGGTTCGCCTTGTGCTTCCTCTGGCGTCTTGGCCACGTGTGCGCTCCCGACCCGGGTTTACCCGGTTGTAGTATTGCCCCTGGCCAGCAGAAACACCGAATGGCCGTGAAAGTCAACGTTTTTGGGCGATTCCAGCGGGTTTATGTATGCAAACAGATGTAACAGAACCGCCTTTAAACGGCTTATTGCAAACCTTTGCGGATCACGCCAGCTCGACCCCCTGCGCCTGCGCCCAGGCGAGCAGCTCACCGCGCATGTCGGCAGGCGGATGGCTCAGCAGCTCTTCCATCTTGGCGCTGGCCGCCGTGATGTCGAGCGAGCGCACCATCGCCTTGATCGGGCCGACGGCTGCGGGCGTGATCGACAGCCGGCGCATGCCGATGCCGAGCAATGCCAGCGCTTCGAGCTGCCGCCCGCCCATTTCGCCGCACACCGTGACATCGATATTGTAGGGTGCAACGTCGCGGACCACTCGGCGAAGGAAGCGCAGGATCGAGGCCGAGATCCAGTCATAGCGCTGCGCCAATTTGGGGTGGGCGCGGTCAGCCGCCAGCAGGAACTGGGTGAGATCGTTGGTGCCGATCGACAGGAAATCCAGCTTTGGTCCAAGGATATCAAGGGTTTCGGCAAGCGCGGGCACCTCGAGCATCGCGCCGTAGCGGATGCGCTCGGGCAACATTTTCTTGCGCGCCTTCAGGAACGCGAGCTGGTCTTCGAACACCTGCCGCGCGGCATCGAACTCCCAGGGCTCTGCCACCATCGGGAACATGACGTTGAGCGTGCGCCCTGCCGCCGCCTCGATCAGCGCGCGCGCCTGCACCTTGAGCAGACCGTCGCGCTCGAGCGCCAGCCGCAGCGCGCGCCAGCCCATTGCGGGGTTCTCCTCGCCCGGCCCGTCCTCGCGCAGATAGGGCAGCGACTTGTCGCCGCCGATATCGAGCGTGCGGAAGATCACCGGCTTTTCGCCCGCCGCATCGAGCACGTCGCGGTACAACCGCAGCTGCCGCTCGCGCTGCGGCAATGTTGCCGAGACGAGGAACTGGAATTCGGTGCGGAACAGCCCGACTCCATCGGCGCCCGAAACCGACAGATGCGCGATATCGTCGCGCAGCCCTGCGTTGATCAGCACCCCGATTCGCGTCCCGTCCTTGCTTACCGGCTCGACATCGCGCAGCGCGGCGTACACCGCCTGCTTCTCGCGGCTCCGCAGGTACTTCGCCTCGAACGCCTCGATCACCTGCGGCGCGGGGCGGATCAGCACCGAATTCTCGTTGGTGTCGATCAGCAGATGGTCGTCCTGGCGCACCTGGTGGCGGATGTTGCGCATCCGCCCGATCACCGGAATGCCCATCGCGCGCGCGACGATGGTAACGTGCGCGGTCAGCGATCCTTCCTCGAGGATCACCCCCTTGAGCCGCCGCCGGTCGTATTCGAGCAGTTCGGCCGGACCCAGGTTACGCGCGATCAGGATGGTGTCCTGACGCAACCCCATCTGCGCTGCGGTGCCGATCTGGCCCGAGACGATGCGCAGCAGCCGGTTGGAGAGGTCCTCCAGATCGTGCATCCGGTCGGCGAGCAGCGGATCGTCGATCTGCCTCATCCGCATCCGGGTGCGCTGCTGGACGCGCTCGATCGCGGCTTCCGCAGTCAGGCCGCTGTCGATCGCCTCGTTGATCCGCCGGGACCAGCCCTCGTCATAGGCGAACATCTTGTAAGTCTCGAGCACCTCGTCATGCTCGCCGCCGGTGCCGAACTCGGCCTGGTTCGACATCTTGTCGATCTGCTCGCGCATCTTGATGAAGGCCGAATAGACTCTCTGGCGCTCGGCCTCGACATCCTCGGCGACGACATGCTCGATCGTGATGCGAGGCTGGTGGAACACCGCCTTGCCGCTTGCCAGGCCTGCGACCAGGGGAAAGCCGATTTCGCTGTGCGAATGGGTGAGCTCGGCCGGATTGTCGATATTGCCGTGGCCATCGACCATCTCTGCGTTGGCGATCAGTTCGGACAGCACCATCGCCACGGTCTGCATCGCCTCGATCTCGACCTCGAGATAGCGGCGCGGTTCGACATGCTGGATGCACAGCACCCCGATCGCGCGCTCCATGCGGACGATGGGAACCCCGGCAAAGCTGTGGAATTTTTCCTCGCCGGTTTCGGGGCGATACTGGAAGTCCGGGTGCGCGGTGGCCTCGGCAAGGTTGAGCGTCTCGACATTCTTGGCGATCGTGCCTGTAAGCCCCTGCCCCAGGGCCAGCTTGGTGACATGCACCGCCTCCTGGTTGAGACCGCGGGTGGCGAACAGCTCGAGCACGCCTTCGCGCAGCAGATAGATCGAGCACACCTCGCTGTTGAGCGAATCGCCGATGATGTCCACCACCTGGTTGAGCTTGGCCTGCGCATTGGATCGTGCGGCCATAACGTCGTGCAGACGGGTCAGGATGTTGCGGGCGGCAAGGGTGGCGTTGATCTGGGCTTCCGACATGGGCCGAGGTCTAGCACGCAGTTGAGCGCTAGGCTATCGGGGGTTGACCCCGATTTGGCGGCGAGGGGTTGCGTCCCCACCGGTGTCGAATTCGTGCGTGCCGGGTGCCCCCGGCATGCTAACAGACGGATATCGGAACAGTATTCGGTTTTGCCGATCATATCTGCTTCGATAATGGGATGCCAACAAGGCCGCGTCTTGCGGTCCGGGCAACCGGAAGGGCGTGCCCCATGGCTGCCGATCAAACACCGATCAATCTGGGGCGCACGCTGGGGCTGGCGGTCGTGCTTGCGTCCAATGCACCGCTGTTGCTGCTCGACGAGAAACTGACCATTGTTGCTGCGAGCGACAGCTTTTGCGCCGCGTTCGGGATCGATCCTGAAACCGTTACCGGACAGACCATATATGATCTGGACCATCACCACTGGGACTTGCCGCGGCTGCACTCGCTGATCGATGCGACCCTGTCAGGCGCGGCGGATGTCGAAGCCTATGAGATGGAGATTCTGACCAGCGCCGGCGCGACACGCTGTGTGGTGATCAAGGCGCAACTGCTTGAATATGGCGACATCGACAATTCGCGGATGCTGGTCACGGTCATCGACGTCACCGAGACGCGCAAGGACGACAAGCGCCACAAGGAGCTGATCCAGACCAACGCGGCGCTCCTGCACGAGATGCAGCACCGGGTGGCCAACAGCCTGCAGATCATCGCAAGCATTCTGATGCAGAGTGCCCGCAAGGTGCAGTCTGAAGAGGCACGCGGCCATCTGAGCGATGCGCATCAGCGCGTCATGTCGATCGCGACCCTGCAGCGCCACCTCGCCCAGTCCGATGGCGGAGCCGTCGAGCTTTCGCCGTATCTGACGCAATTGTGCGCCAGCATCGGCGCTTCGATGATTCACGACCGCAAGCGCTTGACGCTGACGACAAGGGCCGACCCGGTTCTGATCGACGGGGACGTTTCGGTGAGCATGGGTCTGGTCGTGACCGAACTGGTGATCAACGCGCTCAAGCATGCGTTTCCGGATGGACGCATCGGCAATGTCGTTGTCGGCTATACCGCAGACGCAGACAACTGGACGCTTTCGGTCTCGGACGACGGCATCGGCATGGACGCGGATGCCGAAGATACCCAGGCCGGGCTCGGCACCCGCATCATCCAGGCGCTCGCCAAGCAGCTGGGGGCTGAGATTTCCATCGAGGACGCCGCACCGGGGACGCGTGTGTCGCTTGTCCATACAAACAAAATCGGGCGTGAAGTTGCAGCGAAGGACGAGGCGGAGAATGGTGCGGTGTAGAACCCGCGTGCGCCGAAGTGCGACGCAGGTGGTGAGGATGCAGCCCTACTGAAGAACCGCACCGACATCCGCCAAACGGACGTCGTGCATTTGGTTCAAATACGATTCGTAATAGCCCTTGTGCGATGCGCCGACGATGGTCAGCAGGCGGGTGCCCGGATAGCGACCGATGATGTCGCGCATGTTTGCCACCATGCGCAGATTGCGCGTTTCCCAATAACCGACATATTGCCTGCCAAAGCCCTGGGGCGACGGCTCAGCCAGTGCGGCCCCGAAATCCGATCGATAAACGAGCATGGGCGCGTCGGGTGCGTTATAGGCACGGTAGAGGTTCAGCAGGCCATCGGGCTGCGCCAGCCTTGCGTTCAGCTGCTCGCTCTCGGCCCGACGCGCGCGAGTTGCCGGGTTGTCCCAGGCCTTCGTGATCGCTGCTTCATTTGCCTGAATCTCCTCTGGGGTGACCGGTCCAGGCGAGTCCGCAGAGTGATCGTCGACGCTCCACAGCCGCTCGAGCCCCAGCCGCGCGGCAAGCGTGGCAGCGACCAGATAGGTCTCGTTGCGCCGCGTCCGGGCTGTCTCCAGCGTGGTGACAAGAGCGTCGGTCAAGCCGTCTCCTGCTCGGCGTTCCTCGGCTGGCAGCCTGAGCCACTGCACCAGCGCCGACCCGCGTTCGCCCGAGGCGAGGAATATCGCTGCCAGCTGCCGACGCTGCGCGGGAGCGGGTGTTGCCGGCCACGCGGCGAGCAGGCGTTCCGCCTCGGCATTGGCTGCTGGAACGTCTAGCCCGGTGGCTTGCGCCGCTGGAGCGGGATCGAAGCAGTAGGTCTTTACCGTCTCTGCGTACCGTGAAGGATAGCGGCGCAGACTGTCGCACTTCAGGCCGGAAAGGTCCTCGGTCGCAATCGCCATTGGACTCCATGCGGCGAGCCGGTCGAGCAATGGCGCGAGCATGTCGGGCGTGAAGCTGTCGGGAAGCCCGGACAGGTGCGGCGTGCCGAGGACCAGCACCTCATTCGGAATGCTGCTGGCGGGCAGCTTCAGCGCGCTGGGATCGAAGCTGGGGCGATAGGACTGCGCGGATACAGGCAGGGCGCAAAGCGCTATCCCCAGACCCAGCACCGTGCGCGTCCTGAAAAGGCCGAATACTGTCATGCGGTCCGAACTCATGATCCCCGCTTCTTTGATGTGTGTTGCTGTATTGGTACACCACATCAGGACGGCTGTCCATGGCCGCTGCGCTGCCCCCAAAGGCGCCACGCCTGCATCGCTCGGACCGCAGTCGCCTGCCCGGGATTTTTGCACGTGGTGTGAATTGCGCTTGGTGGGAGCAAATGATGTCCAGCGAGCCGTTGCTCCAGCTGGCGGAGGGCAGTTTCGCCCCTCCCCGTCGCCCGGCGCGCGATCTGACCCCTCGTCAGACGCGCCGGGCTTGGATTTGGCGTCCGGGATCTGCCCCGGTCCGCTTGAGATCAGATCAGCCGATCAATGCAGGCTGATCTCTTCCTTGATGCGCAGTTTCTGCTTCTTGAGCTTGGCGATCAGCGCGGTATCGGGCGCCGGCCTGCGTTCCTCGTCGTGGATCATCCGTTCAATCCCGGCATGCTTGGCCATGAGAGCTTGCGTATGACTGTCTTGCAGCATGTATGTCTCCTTCGACTCGTTGCCTTCTCATCTTGGGATCGTGATCTAAACATAAAATTTATGGGCTGTCTGTGGTGTTATGCACAGGTGCGCTTGCAATGCGGCGAAACATTCCATAACCGCGACAATCGGCAGGCGTGTGGTCTGCCCACAGGATAATCCGGTGCCCGATGCGGCCCGGCCAGGTCTGGAAAGGCGTCGCGCGTGACAGAGGAAGAAGTCCGGCAGAAGCTGGCCTTGCTGCGCATCGAACATCGCGACCTCGATCATGCCATCGGCTCGTTGAGCAACGGCGGCACCACCGACATGCTGCAGCTTGCCCGGCTGAAGAAGCGCAAGCTGCTGCTGCGCGACCAGATCGCCATGCTGGAAGATTATCTGATCCCCGACATCATCGCCTGATCGCCACGACCGCAGCGTGGCTTCATCCAGGCAGGCGCAACTGTTCCGCGTTGACACAGACGCGGTGTTTACGGCCTTAACCATAGGTTCCGGCTGGGCAGCCCCACGGGATTTTGGCAAGGATGGGGCATGTCCAACCACCAATTCCCTTTCACGGTCAAACTGGTCGAGTCGCTCTATGTCGAGGCGATGGTGCTGGCCGACGAGGCGCGGTCCTATTTCGAGCTGACGCCAGAAGACCAGGGGCTGACCCGGCATGACGACATTCGCATCGATATGTCGTGCGAATCGCTGCGCGTGACCACCCGGCTGATGCATTCGATCGCCTGGCTGCTCAACCAGAAGGCGTATTTCGCAGGCGAACTCTCGCTGCACCAGTTGCACAGTCGCAGCCGCTCGCTGGGCAAATGCACCTCGAGCGATCCGTTCGTTGTCGCGCGTCTGCCGCAAGAAGCCCAGCGGCTGGTGCAAGAAACCCAGCACCTGCTCGACCGGCTGGTCCGGCTGGAAAAG
>Ga0307994_1000031_pt1 | contig 140901 bp, 120 predicted proteins | sample EllFjometagen261_FD_203171 | JGI IMG/M metagenome (GOLD analysis project Ga0307994, IMG submission 203171) | Marine microbial communities from Ellis Fjord, Antarctic Ocean - #261 | ecosystem: Environmental > Aquatic > Marine > Unclassified | place: Southern Ocean | collected 2014-11-02
TGATCTCGAGCCGTGGACGGTCTTCGAGCACCGGCCACTGGCTCTGGACCATGCCGTCGATCGCCTGGACGAAGGGGATGACCGCGTCCTGCTCGTTGAGCACCGGAACGATCAGCGACACCAGCGGCCGCGTCACCGCCTCGGGCGCAGCTTCGAAGGTCAGCCCTTCGATCATGCCGCGATCCTGCACGGGGCAGCATTGCCGGAAGACGCGGCCCTACAAGGGTATTGCTGGCTCATCAACGCCATGGGTGGTCCGCCGTTCTGGTCTGGTGCCAGGCTAGATAAGCGGATCATGGTTACCGAAAGGTAAAAATGCAGCCTTTGTGCCGCGTTCACACCAGAATGGCGGGCATCGCCGGACCGGCCTTGGGGCTGCACCTATTTGCGGCGGTAGCGGAAGTACCACATTTGGTGACTTCAATCAAGTATGTTATTGAATTTATGATGTTACTCCGAGGCGGTAGAGCAAAAAACGTATACCAGCAATCACCGAGCAATCACCGGTAAAAGATCGAGACTTTCGCTGCCAGTTGTCTTGAGCCTTGAATATTTTATGAAAGCTATCGCCCAAGCGCAGAATTAGCGAAAACCGGCCCATTTCAGATCAGTTCCATTGCGCCCCCCACCGACACGTGGCCCTGATAACGGGGTACGGGTGCGCGCTGCCGACCCGATGCCGCCTCCGTGGACGATATCGACAAAGGTGCGCATCAGGTTCCAGCCCAGCCGGCTGGCGAAGTTCTTGTCGATCAACGGAACGGCGCCGCTCTTTTCGATGTCCCCCCCCCCCCGACACCGCGGCGTTAGGGCAACCATAGAAGCAGCCGATAACATTCCAACATTTAGCACGCGCGCCGCTATGCCCCGCAGGTCCTGGCCCACACCCCATAGCCGCGGCGGCTTCCGATCCGCGCATAGCATGACCATGCCGCAGCAAAGCGCGCATCCTGGCGCAGGAAGGCGAGATAGTCGAAAGGCTCGCTGCCGAAGAACAATTTGCGCCGGTTCTCGTCGATGAACACCCGCTCGGGCCGGTAGGCGATCAGGTCATCGACGATATTCCCGCGTGCCCGGTCGAGCACCTCGGAAAGCTCGCGGCACACCTGCCCGGAACAGTCGCCGCGCTGCAGCCGGACATGCGCGCCCGGCACCAGCCAGTGCGCGGGATAGCGTCTTGCCCAGCGCGCGGAGGTCAGGTTGACCAGCGGGAAGCCCGCCGCCACATCCGCGCTCAGCACCGCGATCCGCATCCCGGGCTCGGGAACGAACGCGGCGAGATCGTCCGCCAGCGGATTGCGATAAGGTCCTCGGGCGATCTGGTTGCCGAGCGCGAGAAGCACGACTGCGCCGAGCAGCACCGCGAGCAGGAGATCATTGCTCCGCCAGGTGCGGCGCTGCGGAACGATCCATGCCACCACCAGCAGCAACAGCGCGGCCAGCGGCAGGACGTGATAGTCCCAACCCTTGTTCTGGATGACATAGCAGGCAAGCGCGCCCGCCGCGCCTCCAAGCAGCGCGGTCAGCACCGGGTCGAGCGCGGTGCGGTGGCGCAGCGCGATCCACCCTGCGATCAGCGCCGCGCCGATGTCTGGCCGCAACCACAAAGCGAGGGGGTTGCCATCATAAGCAGCATAGACCAGCCGGCCGGTCGGGACGATCTCGGCGAGATAGGCGGGGTGGATCAGAACGATCAGACCGAGATAGCTGAGCAGTGCGACGGCAATCGCCAGATTAGCCGGATCGAACAGCCGTTGCCACTGCTGGTCGCGCGCCAGCCTCGCCAGGACGATGTCTGCGGGGATCACCGGGAAACAGGGTTTGAGCATCAGCCCCAGCGCCGCTGTCAGCCCGATCGAGATCCGCGCTCCCCAACCCGCCCGGGGTCCCAGATCGCCCAGCATCAGCATCAGCATCAGCATCAGCATCAGCATCAAATGCTCGCGCTGGCCGGACTCGGCAAGCGGGAGCACGAAGAAAGCCTCCAGCACCGCTGCGAACAGCGTTGCCCGGTGCGCTGCACCGAGCGCCGACGTGGCGAGCAGGCGGATCATTCACGCGGCGGATAGAGCTCCGATGACGATGCAATAGCCGAAAAAGGCCTGGGTCGGTGCGATCGGGATGACGCGCGACATCAACACGGCAGTCGCGGTAAGATAGAAGCTGAGCGGCGGATTGTTCTCGGCAATGTCGCGGTACAGCTGCGCGCCATCGAACCACATGCCGGTTACAACCAGATATCGCCAGCGCGAGCAGCTTGGAGAATTTCCATTTGGTGTCGCCCACCGCGCGCTGCGGTCGGACATAGTCCAGCGTCTCGGTGCGAAAACCGATCCACGAGCACAGCCCCTTGTTGAAGCGGCTGTGCTCGGTCATCTCGTTGAGCGCATCCACCGCGGCGCGGTCGAACAGCCGGAAGTCGCCGACATCCTCGGCGATCGGATGGTCGGCGAGCGAATTGATCGCCTTGTAGAACAGCTGCGCGCTCGAGCGCTTGAACATGGTGTCGCTGCTGCGGTCGCAGCGGCGGGCGTTGACCACCTGCACTCCGGACCGCCAGCGATCGATCATCGGGCGCAGCAGTTCGGGCGGGTCCTGCAGATCGACGTCCATCGGCACCACCGCATCGCCGCGCGACGCCTTCAGGCCGGCGCTGAGCGCGGCCTCCTTGCCGAAATTGCGCGACAGCTGGACCAGCTTGACCCGCTTGTCGCCGGCGCACAGCCCGCGCAGCACGGCGGCCGTGGCATCGGTGCTGCCATCGTCGACGAAGATGATCTCGAGCCGTGGACGGTCTTCGAGCACCGGCCACTGGCTCTGGACCATGCCGTCGATCGCCTGGACGAAGGGGATGACCGCGTCCTGCTCGTTGAGCACCGGAACGATCAGCGACACCAGCGGGCGCGTCACCGCCTCGGGCGCCGCCTCGAAGGTCAGCCCCTCGATCATGCCGCGATCCCGCACGGGGCAGCACCGCCGGAAGACGCGGCCCTGCAAGGGTATTGCTGGCTCATCAACGCCATGGGTGGTCCGCCGTTCTGGTCTGGTGCCAGGCTGGATAAGCGGATCATGGTTACCCAAAGGTAGAAATGCAGCCCCCCGTCTGTTCACGCCATCATTTGTGGAGGCAGTCGGGCCCAGCCAGAGCTGCGCCCATCCCGGCAACGGCGGGGTCATAATGCTTGATGGCTTCAAGCACACATCCCGTCGAATTCATGAGCTGCTATCACAAAACAAAGACCCAGTTCCGGCATTCATCAGGTTTCTGCAGCAGGCACTGCTGGTGCCGGCTGCCCCCCTCGCCCACCCCGGCCAAGGCCAATCTGAACAGCAAGTTCGCTGCGACGCTTGGCGTAGTTGGGAGAAACCATCGGGTAATCTTTTGGGAGGTTCCATTTTTTCCGATAGTCAGCAGGTGTAAGCCCATAATGCACCATCAAATGGCGCTTGAGCATCGTCATCTTCTTGCCGTCTTCGAGACACACCAGATAATCTGGTTTGACTGATGCACGCACAGACACAGCTGGCTTTTCGATCACTTTCTGCTCGGTAACCACCCTTTTGCCGACGGAGCTCAGGGCTTTATGCACCGCTGAGATGAGCTGCGGCAACTCTGCCTGAGCAAGCTTGTTATTGCTGATATGTGCAATGACGATATCCGCAGTCAGCGCTGCAAGCGTATCCGGATTTTCCATTTCGTCCCCTTCAGGCCAGTAAATTCAATCCAACTTCGATGCAATATTAGTCCATATCGGATCAAATGAACAGAAATGAAGTCACAGTGGAGATGGCGGCCTGCCATAAAATCGAAACGGTTCACAATCTTCCTGTGTTCAATCTGAGCCCGTGCAACCGTGCCACAAGATGCGGTCCTTCCGGCGGGCCCAGGCGCTTCGGCTACCGGCCGATCGATCTTGATCTCGTAAAGCTCCACTCGACCCCGCCATTATGGCTAATCTTGCCTGACAGCGAGCGTCCAAGCCTTTGCTCCAGTTCGATCTGCCAAGGCACAAGCTGAAACCCCAGACCGTTGTCGATCATTGCGAAGCGTCCGGAAGCGAGGTCCACCCGCTGCCGATAGACCCCTTCGACAGGATCTCCCAACCCGCTTGGCTGGATGTCCATACCTGTTCGCCTGGCTATGTCGTTGGCAGCCGCCGTCAGGTCGCGCTTCTTCAGCGTTTCGAGCAAATTCTGCGGCAGCTCGATCTGACCGGATCTAAGCGTCGCAAGGCCGATTTCGACGAGATGGCCAGATCTTTCCTCAAGTGCCTGTGCAACTTCGCGGCCAAAACCTGGCCCGAGCAGGAGCGGCTGCTTCGCTATCAGTTGTTGATCCAGCCATGTAGCACCGCGCGCTGACACCTGATCTGCGAGACTGAGGTCCGACAATCCCTTTAGTTCACTGTGTTGGCGGCCCGACCGATCTGTCCTGTGACGTACTTCAACGACACCGCCAACGGTGGTGTCAGAGGTGGCCTCGTAGCTCGAAAAGCGCAGATGGTGCGCACGCCCATCAACGCCATCGACGATTGCATATGCTGTCCCTGAAAGCTCATCCTGGAAGCCCCGGGCAGCCAGCCTTCCGACGATGTGTTCAGCAGGCATCCTTGCGTGGACGGAAACCTGTGACAGATTCGCACCCCAGCCTTGCCCTGCCATTGCCCGGTGCACCGTCTTGATTATGTCGCTGCGCGTCTCGAGATCGCGCAAAATCTGCTCAGAATCGCCCCGCATGATCCAGCGGCCCGGCCGCACCTCCGAGGCAAGGCCCATTCGCGCCAGCGTAGTGACACGCCCCACCAGACAGGCATGGAGCTTGCGGTCATGATCAATTGACGGCCGCAGATCGATCAATCCATCCCGTGCCTGCAAACTGTAAAGATCGTGGTCTAGACCGGTCCATCGTTCGGCCGATATCTCTCGTACCAATGCATGCTGGATATCCCTTTCACTTCTGGGACCAAGTTCGATCGTGACGCGCTCCTCGGCTCGAGCACGCATGGTTTCACAGATATAGCCTCGGTCGATGACCAGGTCGTCTCCGTTGACCGCCTTCCCGCGCAGCAGGATATGGATATGAGGGTTGTCTGTGTTCCAGTGATCGACCGCAACCCAGTCAAGCCGGGTGTCGAGATCACGAGCCATGTCCGCTAGCAACTCGCGGGTGTAGGTTCGCAAGTCGGTCAAGTCTGTCGCATCCTCAGGCGAGACGATGAAACGGAAATGATGACGGTCATCACTGCATCTCGCGGCGAATGCCTCTCCATCAGCCGCGATGCCCTCGGCATCAAAGAGCTGGCCCCGTTCATGCTCCTGCGTAACTCCGTCGCGCTCCAGATACTTGACATGCCGTGCAAGCGGGACCGACCTGAACCGCGTGCCACTATGGCGTACCACCCTTGCCTTGATCACTACTCGTCGTTGATGCGGCAGCCGCTCCGTTCCCAGTCCGGCCGACCGGCCGCGCCCATGCCGTCCCGTTCCCGCGTACTTCCCGCCAGTCCGGGCCAGCGGTGTAGCGCCAACACGCCGGGATGCGCTAACAACCTGCCCTACCAGCGAGCCCGACCTGCCCTTGTAGCGGACATTTCGGTCCCTCGAGGGGCCCATGTATACGTCGAATTCATCCGTGTTCATGTCGGCACCTGCGGACGCGATGGCGCCCCACGGGCTGGATTTATGCCGTTAGTGCTGATCCGCGACAGCAGAACCAGAAAAACTGCGGCGCAAATTTTTTCATAGTTACAGACACATCCACCCTGAGCGACGCCGCTGCTTTTATCTCGCCATCCTGCCAACCTGCTATCTGCGCACGCCTCCCTCCTTGCCCACCCAACGCCAATGCACTCCAGCAATGGCCGTTGGCACCCAATATCGATCATTGCGGCTTGCTTCTGGCGATGGGTGCAAAAACAGGATCTGGTGAAGGCGGTGCAGCAAGGTGTGGGTCGATTTCATCTTCCCTTTCACGAACCGTCCGGGACGCAATTTGAGGGGCTGACCTGACGGAAAAGAGCGCCGAATGTGTCCAGGAAGGAACTGGCGGATGCGTCCGAACTTCACCCGGCTCTGCTGGCACGGCGCTTCCGTCTTGCAGCCGTGGTGCGATTTTCGCGATGTAGGCCCGAGTTTCGGCAGGCAGCGGCCGCCCTTTGTCGCGCCATTCTCGATAGCGCCCGGGTCCTGCATTATAGGCAGCAAGAAAACCAGGTGTGCCGTAGCTGTCGTACATTTCGCGCAGATAGGCTGTACCCGCCAGAATGTTGTCCCGAGCATTGAACGGGTCATGGCCCAGTCCGAGCCGGACACGCTGCCGCGCCCAGGTTGCGGGCATAAGTTGCATCAGACCCATTGCGCCTGCGTGCGAGATCGCGCGCATATTGCCTGCGCTTTCGGCGCTTATCAAAGCGTAAATCCAGGTTTTCGGCAGGCCAAAGCGCAGCGATGCTTCTGACACATAGCCATCAATATCCATGGTCGAAGGTAGTGCGTGGCATACCTCGCTCCGTATCGGCACCTGTGCGCCGATTGCCGAAGCCCAGACAGAAGCCGCAAAGCAAAGCAGATGGCGGCGCTGCATATCTCACCCTTTCATTGCGCCCGCGGGCGGCGCTGGCCTATCTCTCGATGGACAATTTCTTCAAGGCGAGGCGGTATCTGCGCAAGAAAGCGGGATAGCCGAGACATCGCCATTCGGAAGGTTCAAGCAGCAATGCGGGTGCTCATCTGGAGATGCGTCTTGTGCGGCGGTCGACCGGCGAGCATGCGCATTGGGAGACGGTGGATCACTCCTCTGCAGGTCTGGCGCATCGCGCCCGTGCACAGTCTGAATGTCAGCCGCTACGGGGCCGACGCAGGTGCCAGCCATTTCAACGTCCCTTAACTGTGGAGCGAGACGGTGCAGCATAGGGATCAGCAAACCGGACAAGCCGTCCGTCCTGCCGCTCGCGGGTGAGAACGGGAAGAGCACGGCCAATGACCGAACCTGCGTCCAGCACCCCGAAGTAGCGTCCGTCGAAGCTGTGGGCTTGGTCCGGATTGAGTGTAAAGATGTCGCCCTTGCCGAGTCTTTTGCAGCCGCTCCAGCGAGGTAGCGGGCGGCCAAGCGTGTCTCTCGCGCGCGCAAGCACAACGAGCCTGCCATCGATCATTATCCCGTGCCGGAACCTGCAGACCTGCTGACCTGATATTGCCGCAACGCGCTTGAGGAGTGGCAAGCCACTTGGCAGATATCCGCGGCGATCGAGTATTATGCGCAGCGCAGGCGGCGGCTCGATCGCCACCCTGTCTCCGACCGAGAGTTCCTTGGCCTCGGCTATCCAGTATAACCCGGTCGGCACCGACCCAGAAACGTTCCAGACCAGCGGATGGCGCTCAGGCAGCACGACCGAGAGAGCTGCAAGGGTCCCCGCACCTGCAGCAAGGAGGATGGCGGGGCGCTTCATGATGCCCGTGTTTTTTGAGCGAGCGAGGCATGTCCGATGCCGATGTTGCGGCGATGTGCCAACATTGCCTCGCTAAGCCGGAAGTGGATGTCCCGCCAGCATGCGGCAGGGATTGCACACGGGTCGATGCCGAGTTCTTCGATCGCATCAATCAAGGCAAGAACGCGCCTGACCTTGCGCCAGCTGCGCACGGAAAGCAGAAGCTTTGCGCCAGGACTGATATCGGGCACATCCGTGAACGCGTCCCCGGGACCGACGGCTTGCAGGACGTCTATTCGAGAAAGAACAGTGCCCTGATGGTGCGAAGCCCAGCGGACAACGGCAAAGGTCTGGCCTGGTGCATAACACTCAACGCGGCGCCTTTGAGCATTGATGCAGGTGGCGACGGGTTTGCCAAAACGCAGCCAATGCTCGCACGCCCCATGGTTCCAATAGAGCTCGACCTGGCAGAGGTCGGCGCTTTCAGAGCCAGGCGGCATTGATGGAATGCCAAGCTCGTGGTCCTGCGCGGGTGCCGTGCGGAAAACTGGGGGCCTGCCATCTACCGGTCGTTCGCACGTCATCGCGACCATTCCTCAGATTTGTGTTCCAGAGGCGGTGAAGGGACCGGGAGGCAAGGCAAGAGTGCATTGCCTGCACCAAGGTTGGCGCCAAGGAAAATGCACCGGGTCATCGCACGCTACCTGCGCACCGGCGGGGTATATCCATCAAGCCGCTTGGCTGGGTGGACGGCGCTTTTCCCCGGATCACTGGTCGAATGACGCAGGCCTTTCTCTGCCCAGGCGTCAAGGTCGCTGACTGCGTAGACGATGCGCCCCCCCAGTTTGCGATAGGCCGGGCCCGTGCCATAGCAGCGGTGCTTTTCAAGCGTTCTAGCTGACAGCCCCAGATGGACCGCAGCATCGGGGGTCCGCAAAAATCGGGCTGTGACAGGCGTGGGAATGGGTGTCATCGACAAGCTCCGGATCATTCTTGGACCAGCGGCGCATGATCGCTGGCAATTGTGATGCTTTGGCGCACGACCATGCCTCGGACGGAGTGACACTTTTGATGCGGTGCTTGCAAGTCACCCCGGCAGGCGATCATCCGTGGCGCAAAAGGCTGACATGGCCGCCTTCGGTCAACTGGCGAGCCTGCCGGATTAGGCGCAGGGTGTGCCTTCGTTCGCCAGAGCCCTTCCAGACTGGCCCCGCGAGGGGTGCGTGGCGGGGAAAGACAATGGCAAAGGCGATGTCGCGGGCCGATGCGCCCAGCACAATTGCATCTGCAATTGCGAGCAGCCGAACAAGGTGCGCGCGCTGGTAGTCAGTGGGACCGACGCTTGGGGTCTCACCCGCTTTCCGGCCCGTGGCACGCACGTAGCGCGATGCTGCGTGCAGGCGGACAGCAAGCAGGTCATCTTGGCCAACAACAATGCAGGGCGCCTCGCGGCCGGAGTTGTGGCGCAGGCATAGGCGTAGCCGTGACGTGCCGTAACCAAGGACAAGATGGTGGTCGTGCCGATCGCAGCAGTGAGTGAGCAGCCGCCAGCTCTGCGGAATCAAGCTGCAGTCAGGGCCACCTGTTTCAATGACCGTAACGCCCGGCGCAGAGACTGGCGACCACAGGGCCGGATGGGATCTTGGGCAGGCGTGGGGATCCACGGGGAAAGCACAGGCCCCAACGCCCGGCCAAGCCCTCCCGATTGTCGATATCTGAGCGGGTTTGCGGATGCTCCAATTTTGCATGGTAGCGGCGATAGGCCGGATTGCGGCACAGAAACGCCTGAGCAAAATCTGCAAAGTCGTATGTCTGGAAAGTGTCGGTCCCGCTCGAGCCCTTTCCTTGATGATTGGACGCCATACCCGCAAACCCCTTTCGGATCGATCATCCAAGGCTGGGCAATCAGGCTGCTCGGCAGAACTGCCGGTCCGGGTACAGACTTATACCCTCTCGGGTATCGATAATCGAACACGATGCCGGCCATGGCCCCGCCCGGCAATGGCCGGGCGGGGCGCAGGGGTCTCTCAGTCGCCGCTGCTGGGGCGGCGCTGCCGGGACCAGATCAGGTTGTGAGCCTTGCCGTCTTCGTCTTCGAAAAGGTTGGCGAAGATCGGTCCACTGAAGCTGGGGTCATCAAGCTTGACCGAGAGGTAGTCGCGACCTTCGTTGGAGCAGCGGGTCCAGGCAGCGCCGATTTCGGTTTTCGCTACGTACACCCGGTGCGAGGGAGCGTTCTCGTTTGCGCTGTTTTCGGGAAGAATGCGCACATTCTTGTGTTGCATTGCCAGTGTCATGATCTCGCCCTTGTACTCGTTGTCGATCTTGGTGAACGTTCCGATGATAGCCATGATGAGTTCCTTCAGATGGGTCGTAGCTGCGCCCATCGCAGCCTCGACGGCGCGAACAGGGCAGGGGCCTGCGCCCGCTGCACCCGTCAGGGCCGGAACGCAGGTGAAGGACGGTGCCAAGGCGGCTTTGTTGGCCCGCGAGGAATGGGCGGGACGCCCAGGGGAAGAAAGCCGTCGCCAGCACCATTGCAGCAAGGGTCAGGCGGCAACGCCTTCCCCTGCTAGATCGGGCCTTGAAAGAGGCAGCCATGGGCTCTGCTCTCGCCTGATGCGCGGACCTTGGCGAACCGATCAAGCAGCAAGATCATCTGGTTCAGACCGGAGAGTCTGCCTCGCGCGGCATGCCTCGAGAAAATCTCGTCGCCCTGCAGGGATAACCGGCGGTGTGAACGCCTGCTCGACAGTAACGGTTGCAACGCCCCTGCGACGCCATCGGGGCCGCCCCGAAGGTTGCAGGCCGAGGCTTCCGCACCGCCAGGCGATACCGACATCGAACCCGGTCTCCTGGCCGAATTCGGTCCCATCGTTCTCTTCTGCATCACGACGGAATGCGGAGCCGCGGCAACCCGCAGGATGGTGCTCGGGCAGGAATGGGCGCCCCTGCAGTGACGGCAAAGCTGCCAAAGCAGGCTATGTCCGTCTGGAGCGTCACCCGGCAAGCCGGTCCTTCGTGGCTTGCGATCAAGATGTCACCCAGAATGTCAGGCCCGGCGGCAATTGAGCACTGATATGGAAAGGCACATCCCGGTTCACCTTCGAGGCGATCTGGAGCAAGCCTGGGCAACAGGGAAGGCCCTTTTGCTGGACCAGGCCCATCGATCACTCGATGGTCCAGACCGGGATGCCCATCTTGCGGGCCTTGTCCACAAGGTTGGCATTTATGCCGTTGCCAGGGCAGGCAACCAGCGCCTTGGGCAGAATCTCGAGCATATGGTCGTTGCGGCGGAAAGGGGCCGCCTTTTGGAAGCGGCCCCAGTCAGGCCGGAAGGCAACGTGCACAATCTTGCGGTTGCGGGCCCAAAGGGCAGCTATATGCTCGCCTCCAGTAGAGTTGCCGCCATGGAACAATACCATGTCAGGGTACTTCGCCAGGACCTTGTCGAGTACATTCCAGATTCTTTTGTGATCGTCATAGGCAGGTCCTGACGTGAACGCGATCCGCGTTCCTGTCGGCAACAGCGGTTCGGTTTCGCACCGGCGCCTTGCCGCCAGGAAATCACGGCTGTCGATCATGCTGGCAGTGAGGGTACGGTGGTTGACCAGCGATCCGGTGCGCGGGGTCCAGGCCTTGCGGAAGTGTGCCTCGAACTGGTCTGATGCGGCTTCGCGAAGAAACTCCAGCACGTTGCGCCGCTCGATCAGGCCGATACCCTCGCGAATGAGCCTTTCGAGCTCGACGGACTTCACTTCCGACCCGTCCTGTTCGCGCTGGCCGCGCTTCTGTGCATCCTCGTTGTCGTCGAGTTCGCGCTGGATGCGACTCATGGCGCGGTGAAAGAGGTTGGCAATCTGCCAGCACAGGTCTTCGAGGTCGGGTTCGAGCCTGGTGTCGATCATCGTCGAAATCAGGGCATCAAACATGTCGGACACAGCGCCGGTGGCAAGCCGGTCGTCAGGAAGTGGCCTTGTATCGGCTTCGTCGGAGAAGGGACGGTAACCATAAAGGGCGATCTCATCGAGTAGATGGGCGGTGGCAGACGCGGCATTCTCGTGTTCGAATGAGAATGGCTGAGGCATGATGGTAGTCCTTCTGACTGTTCGAGCCGGGCACCCTGCCCGGCCTTCCAGCGATCCCTCTGACCGGAAGGAGTGCGGGTGCATCCGCATCGGAACACGGGCATTCCATCAGCAAACATGTCCCAAGGACCGCAGCGCAGCGGAGGATGGCGAAGCTGTGGCTATTTTGTTTCGCGACGGAAAGGCGTGGTAGAACCATTCGGATTCTAACCTTGACCGCGCCGCCGGAAAATAGCCGCAGTGCAGCCATTGCGCGCGAGAACTCCTGCCGGTCAATCGGATCGCTACCAGAGAAGGCAGAGGTGGGACCGGCGCATGGTCGAGGAAACAGCAAGACCGTGCAGGCGATGAACACAACAGCTGTTTGGAGTGCCGTCAACTGGCCGAAAAGCGAGCCCGGTCGTCGGGATGGATCTGACCGAGTAACTGATCTGCCAATTGGGTCGGTCCTGTTTGCAGCAGGTCATCGTTGAAATCACCGAATGTCGGCGTCAGCGGCATGAGCGCGATCCCCGCCTCGTGTGCACGGTCAGACAAGATTGCCAGTGCTGTATCTCCCGCCGCATCGCGGTCGCGTGCCACATAGAGACGGACCAGACCTCGCGGGAAGGCAAACGCTGCAAGATGAGAGGACGACGTTGCAGCTGCCAGCGGCATGGCTGGCAGCGCCTCGCGCAGCGATAGCATGGTCTCGAGGCCCTCTCCGACGGCAAGCACGCCGTTGCAGGCACCAAAACGGATCGCATGCCCCAGAATGTCGCCCAGCGCGCGGCGCGGCGATGCCACCGCCGCTTTTGACTTGCCGCTCGGATTAAGCCAGGTGCGATGAATTCCTGTCTGGACGCCCCGGTTTCCGGTAACCGAAGCCACAAGGGCGGGGAACTCCTGGGGAATGCCAGGTATATCGGCAGCCGCGGGGCGGTAGAAGCAGCGCGGGTGGAATCGAAGCGCTGCAAGTCCATGAATCCGCATGATCCCGCGCTCGCGAAGATAGAGCGCGCCCAGTGTTCCACAGACCGGCCGAGACGCTGCAAACAACCGCCTTGCTGCAACCGGCGAACCTGCGGCAGCCCTTTGTGTCCTTGCGTCAACTGCAACCACGGGAGAAACAGTTTTCGGCAGGAGCAGAAACTGCCGGGCCTCATTGATAGCATCGGCAAGCCGGGCATGGCCCCGGTTCAGGCGGATAAGGTCGAGCAGGTCGCCGTGCTCGCCAGTGGCAGCATCGACCCAGTTGCCCACCCTGCCGCGCTCGCTTTCGAACAGGCGGACATAGAGGCTGCGTCCCGGATCGCCTGCAACATTGCCGACTGTCCAGTAGCGCCCCTCGCGCCTGCCGGCCGGCAGATAATGCCGGCATACGACGAGCGCGTTTTGGGCAAGGCGATGCGATGTATCTGCCGCATGACTGGGAAACTGTTCCATGTCACACCGCCCTTCTGGTACAAGGATAAATCAGGGCATAGCGGCTCGGCAGCAGCCTCGGCCTCCGACAGGATCTGCGTGCAACTCGTAGGCACCGATGATGAAAAAGCGCAGGGGCGCAGGAGCGCCCAACGACGCCTCCGGTAATGGGAAGGGTCATGTCTGTATCCTCAGGATTGGGGGTGATGCCCATTGAAAGGGTCAGGCGGCGGGATATAGGCCTCGTAGGGATTGCCAGACGCAAGGTGGCCAAATGGAGTCATCACAAACGCTGAATGTGTGCGGCCTGCAGCGCAAAGCACGTAGCGCGGTTCACCACTTTCGGCTGCGGTGCATTCCATCAGCGCAAGGTCACCGGCCCGTGCGGCCCTGACGAGAGTGTCAAAATTGCTGCGGACATGTTTTGGGATGGCCATGGTGTGGCTCCTTGATGCTGTGGTGACGGCGCGCATGCGACAAGGCGCGGAACGGCATCTGCCGCTCCGTGCTTCACGTCATTCCGCAGCCGGTATGGCCGCTCCCGATATTCTTCTGGCTCAGTACCAACTGCGAGAAGGGAATGTCGCGCGAGGAACTCAGCACGAGCCTGGAAGCTGACTTGGTCATGATCGATCTCCATGACGCACCGCCCGGGAGCCTCTCTCCCAGACTTGGGTCCGCCACAAAGGCAAGTGCCGCCCTCTCACTTTCGAGAAGGCAGCACCAAGCCAGATATCCGTGAAATTGCAGGCGTGTCAGTGGACCCGATCGAGCAGCCTTTTGGCCTTGCCCTCAAGGTCGAGCCGGGCATCCTGATGGGACTTGCTGCGGGCAAGCGCGGTGATGCCCTGCACGAAGTCGAAAACCGATTCGGGCGGGCGGCCATCCTCGCGCAGGACCGTCTCGATAACCCTGGCCGACTCGGCCCTCGAGAATCCACGCGACCTGAGGAAATGGCTGCGATCCTCGTCAGTTCTCGCCACGATCCGCTCGCGGGCTGCCCGAATGCCGTTAATGAAGGGTTGCGGGGAAGAATTCGCGAAATTCAGAAGAGCAGGGGCAGCTTCGTGAGCAAAGCGGCTTGCGGCATATTTGCTGTGCCGGATACTGATTTCCTGAAAGTCCTCGACCCCCCACAGATTGCGGTTCTGACAGACTGCCCGCAGGTAGAAGCTTGCAATGCCCAGCGTCCGCGCTCCGACTTCGGAGTTCCAGCAGTAAAAGCCGCGGAAGAACAGGTCGGGCGAGCCATCGGGAAGGCGCCCTGCCTCTATCGGATTGAGATCATCGACGAGGAACAGGAAAACATCGCGGTCCGAGGCATACAGCGTGGTGGTGTCGCGGCGGACATCAACATGGGGATTGTATATCCCAGTCGACCAGTCGAGCATGCCCGGAACCTTCCAGCGGGTATCGCCGGTTCCGTTGCCTGCGATACGCTGCACCGCGTCGACCAGTTCCTGGTCAAATATGCGGCCATAATCTGGGCCGGTCACCGCGCGCAGGTCGGTCCGGTGCGCGGACGCCACAGCCTTGGTTTCCAGGATCTTGATCTGCTCGACACGGTTCGAATTCAGGCCGTACTGGAGGTTGATGGCTGCAAGGGGAGCTGGAAGCTGCCGCAAATAGGCGGCAGGCGCTCCCACCTGAGCCGCCAGCTGGCCGAAGCTCCAGTGTGTCGGGCTGACCGGTGCGTCGGATCCTGGAAACATCAGCGCCAGGCGATCTGGATCATTCCGGTTGGCCTCGACGCGAATACCCCCGGTATCCACCACGCGGGTCCGGCTGCGCTCCGTGCGGTGCCTGACGGAAGCCCCAAGATCATCCAGCGACAGGAACCTCTGGTCATCGGGCCTGGAAAACCACTCCGATGACACCCGTCCCACCCGTTCCCCGCGCGAGACATCGACCCTGTAACCGCTGCTCACACCGGACTGCGATGCTGTAATCTCCATGTTCATGACGCAAACCTCCATGACGGACAGCCGGGAGCCTTTCTCTCGGTCCTCAACCCGTCACGGCAAAGCCGCCCCCCTCTCACTCTGCCGGACTGGCATTCATTGTCCCCGCGCTGACCGCGCTAGAACAAGGAGCATAGACCGCACCCTGAACATTAGGCGGCAACAAGGAGGCTTGACCTCAGCAGGCGGAAAGCCGGGGCCTGGCGGCTTTCAACGCCTGCATGCGCAACAATGGCCACCGGTTCAGAGTGCGTGCGGGGCCCCTTGCATCCGAACGCCGCGCCCTCAGGAGCAGGCTGACCAGCCTGCGGAAAAGAGCGCGCCTGAGCCCCGCTCAAAAACAGGCTTGCTAACCCCGCGCTGCTCGAGCGAGCTACGGACCGGTCATCTGACCGTGGACATTCCGAGGCGTTCGCCTGCGTAAACTTGAGAACGCAGCGGTTCCCACCAGGCCCGGTTATTCAGGTACCAAAGCACCGTCCTTCGCAGACCTGAATCGAAGCTCTCAAGCGCATGCCATCCAAGCTCGCGCTCCAACTTGGATGGATCGACAGCATAGCGACGATCGTGACCGGGCCGGTCAGCCACAAATTCGACATGGGTACGGTGAGGAGATTTCCCTGGCAGGAGTTCGTCCAACAGCGTGCAGATCGCCTCGACAACCTGCAAATTGGTACGCTCGGCTCTAGCCCCGACATTGTAGGTCTGACCTGGATGGCCGCTGTTCATGATCAGCTCCAGCGCGCGGACATGATCGCCGACAAAAAGCCAGTCGCGCACATGGTCGCCATTGCCATACACCGGCAGTGTTTTGCCTTCGATGGCCTTGACGATCATCTGTGGAACAAGCTTCTCGCAGAACTGGTACGGCCCGTAATTGTTGGTGCTGTTCGAGATCAGGACTGGCAGGCCGTACGTTCGGTGCCAGGCCTTTGCCAAGTGGTTCGAGGCAGCCTTGGACGCAGAATAGGGCGAGGATGGATTGTATGCGGTGTCCTCTGTGAACCGTCCTGCAACACCAAGCGCGCCATAGACTTCATCAGTCGAGACGTGAAGAAAGCGGAACTGGTCTTTTGTGCGGTCAGGCCTTCGCTGCCATTGCTCCAGCGCCGCCTCCAAGAGCGAGAATGTTCCTACGACATTGGTGTCGATGAAGGCTCGCGGGCCAGCGATGGAGCGGTCAACGTGACTCTCTGCAGCGAGGTGATAGACGTGATCAGGTTCGATTGCCTCAAACAAATCGCGCATCAGCCCGGCGTCGCAGATGTCAGCTTCGATCAATCGAAAACGTGGGCTTCCCTCCAGTGGAGCGAGCGATGCCCGACTGGCAGCATAGGTCATCTTGTCAACAACTGTGATTGTGTCTTTTGTCTCAGTGAACAAGCGCCTGCATAATGCTGACCCGATGAATCCGGCACCGCCGGTCACCATGACCGTCCGAGGATGCCTTGCGCCTCCTTCAGTATCATTTCTGTGCACGCGTTATCCTTGCAAAAGCCCCGCAGCGTTCCGGCTGACACAAGATCGCGGTACTTCGCGCGAGCTGTGGCGTCTATGGTTTGATGCCGTGAGGGAATTGCAAGCGCAGCGCAGTAGTTTCCCGCAGCAGGCAGCATATGCCAGACACGAGTGCCCAGGATCGTGAGCAACGCCGGGATCTGGAAGAGCAGAATGTGCGGCTGATGCAAAACAGGTCAGATGCCGACTGTCTGCTCGCGAAACGCTGCCAGCCAGTCAGCCACGGCATGGAAAGCACCTTCCGTCAAACGAAGGTAAACCCTGCGATGATCGCGGCTGTCCTTTTCACGGTAGACGAGACCTTGCTTCGACAGATGGTCGATATAGCGAAGCGAGGTTGTTGATGGTCTTCTCGATGCAATGCAGGCGCTGGTAATGGTCACGTCCCTGCCGTCTACCTGCCCAACAAACAAATCGAGGAGAATGTCCCAGGCGGGATCGGAGAAAAGATGCCCGGCGGCGATTTCCGAGCGCTGCGCTCTGAGCTTGAGGTAACGGCCAGCAAGCTTGGCGTAAACTTGCCATTGCTCATTTGCAGGATGCTCGGTCGGAACACTGTGCTGTTCGCCATCAGGCAGGAGGATCAGGCAATAGAACTGGGTCATTGTGTTTTACCAAGTGTCTTGACGCCCGATGGTCGAGATACACGCCCGAGACCAAGCTGAGCAGCAGTGGCACGACCCAGAAGGTGGCGATCGCCGAATAGACCTTCGGGACGAAATCGGGTGCAACGATCGTCGCAAGATGAGAGGCAACGGTCAGCAGCTGGAATGCGACAATCCACATTGGCCAGTACCGGTCGCTACGCAGCGAAAAGGCATAGGCCGCAAACAGGTAGGCTGTATCGACTGCCAGAAGCGGCCAGTGGGTCTGGCGCCATTGGGTATCGAGCGTCTGTGCGGCCCAGGTCAACAGAACGGCGACAGCAAACAGACCAGCCGCCCTTTTTCCCTCGGCACTTCCAACCAGCCAGACAAAGCCGCAGCTCAGCACTGCGAGCAACCAGAATATGACAGAAACCATCGCACTCGATCATCGCATGGCCTGAGGCAGCGTCAATCAGCGACCACCAGTTTTTCCGGCTCGTTTGGTCGAAGCGATCCTGCAAGCGGTGTTTCCCCGGGGCAGCCTACGTTCATGGGTGCCTGGTCACTCCGGCGCTTGATGGCCGCAAGATGACCAACAAGCTTGACCATGCTGCCTCGCGCCGAAATGAGATGGCCGGTGCTTTCATGCAGAGTACGAAGCGCAATCTGCGAATCGCGAGCCGGCACCTCAGACAGACTGCTCGCCTCGATCATCGTGACAGAGAGCCTCGCGGCATCGAGTATCGCCCGGTCATAGCTTGAAAAGGACGAGCGGGCGTCTCCTGCGACAATACGGACGGCGTTGCCATCGATATGCATAGTGTTTCTCCAGAAAGCACCCACAAGGTGCCGGGTTGTCGGTCAGGGCATCAGATCAGCTGAACGCCTTGAGCGACCCGCCCAGGACCAGGGCAAATGCCGTGGTGTAGATCAGGGCGAGGCCCGCGATGCGCAGGATGGCCCTGGTCTTCTGGGTGGCGTCCAGGTCTGACCTGATGCCGCCGAGCGGAGGGAAACCAAGGCGGACCTGCCACGGATCGGCAACAGTCTTTTCCTGGGCCTCTCCACCCGGTGCCTCGGATGGTGTCATGTCCGGCTCTTGCCCGGCAACTGTTGGCGCTTTGAGTTCAAATGGTTTGAATGAGGCCAAAGGCCGTTGTTCGCACACCAGGCGAGCAGCGGTCCTGCGGTCGGGTGCGCCGATGATCTGCTTCGCGCGATGCAGATACTGATCGACGGTCATCGGCGTCAGCCCGAGCAGCTTGGCGATTTCCTTGGACGTATATCCTTGGGCGACAAGGCGCAGGCAGCGCACCTGAACATCTGTCAGCTTTGTGCGCCAACTGTCCAATTCGTCCCCCATCCCATCCCAACCATCCGGATCGGGATTCATTCGCCTTCAAAACGGACATATCTCATTCGTCGCGTAAAGGGAATTCGCTCGCTCGCAACAGGTAAGTCCAGACCCTGACAGCATCTGCACGCCGCCATGGCCACATTCGTGCGTGTGTCCGCCCGCGCGTCTGTTCGTTTTTCTGCGCCAGACCTGCGCTGGCCCGAGCATCACCTTGCAGCAGCGCCAGCAGATCAGCAACCTTGTGCCCGAAGGAATGATTGCATGTCGGGAACCAAGATCCTCTGGGGCCAGATACTGGCCGTGTGCTCCATAGTCGTTGCAGGAATCTGGGGTGCCACCCAATGGACAGCCGCAGCTCTTGGATACCAGGCCCAGTTGGGCGAACCCATCGGACATGCCTTCGGCATGCCAATCTATCCGCCGCCAGCGTTCTTCTGGTGGTGGTTCAGCTACGAAGCCTATGCTCCTGCGATCTTCGAGACAGGAGGGGTCATTGCCGCTGCAAGCGGTCTGGCTGCGGTTATCGTTGCGGTCGCGATGTCGCTTTGGCGAGCGCGAGAACTGACGCGTGCCGAAACCTATGGCTCGGCCCGCTGGGCCAGCCACAAGGAAATTGCTGCTGCCGGGCTGCTCAATGACCGCGGGGCAGTGCTTGGCCGTATCCAGAGGGACTATCTGCGCCATGACGGCCCCGAACACATCCTGTGCTTTGCGCCCACGCGAAGCGGCAAGGGCGTCGGCCTGGTCATTCCCACACTTCTGACCTGGCCTGGCTCAGCTATCGTCCATGACATCAAAGGCGAGAACTGGAATCTGACCGCAGGCTATCGCTCAAAATTCGGCCGTGTGCTGCTTTTCGATCCGACCAATCCTTGTTCGGCAGCCTACAATCCACTGCTTGAAGTGAGGCGGGGGTTGAGCGAGGTGCGGGACGTCCAGAATATCGCGGATGTTCTTGTCGATCCGGAAGGCTCGCTTGAGCGCCGCAATCATTGGGACAAGACCAGCTATTCCCTGCTCGTCGGCGCCATACTCCATGTGCTTTATGCAGAGCGCGACAAGACGCTGGCAGGAGTGGCGGCATTTCTGTCCGATCCCCGACGATCGATCGAAGCTACTCTTTCGACGATGATGGCAACCCGCCATTTGGGAGAGGCAGGCGTCCACCCCGTGATCGCCAGTGCGGCCCGGGAACTGTTCAACAAATCCGAAAACGAACGCTCGGGAGTGTTGTCGACCGCCATGTCCTTTCTGGGCCTCTACCGTGATCCTGTCATTGCCGAGGTCACCCGCCAATCCGACTGGTGCATTTCCGATCTCGTCTCCCAGAAGCAGCCGGTCACCTTGTACCTGGTTGTTCCGCCGTCGGATATCAGTCGTACAAAGCCGCTTATCCGACTGATACTGAACCAGATCGGGCGGCGACTCACCGAGGAGCTGCACGCTGACAGCAAGCAGCGGCGCCTGCTTTTCATGCTCGACGAGTTTCCCGCACTGGGCCGCCTCGATTTCTTCGAAAGTGCGCTGGCATTCATGGCGGGGTACGGCATCAAGGCGTTTCTGATTGCACAGTCGCTGAACCAGATCGAGAAGGCTTATGGCCAGAACAACGCCATTCTCGACAATTGCCATGTCCGAATCTGCTTTGCGACCAATGACGAACGGACTGCCAAGCGCATATCCGACTCGCTGGGTACGGCCACCGAGATGCGGACCATGAAAAACTATGCCGGCCATCGGCTCGCGCCCTGGCTTGGTCACCTCATGGTGTCGCGGTCCGACACGGCACGAGCGCTGCTGACGCGCGGTGAAATCATGCAGCTTCCCGCGGATGACGAGATCATCATGCTCGCTGGCCTGCATCCTGTCCGGGCAAAAAAGGTCCGCTACTTCATGGATCCTCAGTTGAAGTCCCGCATTCTTGCGCCTCCCGTCTGCAGCAAGGCAGCTGCCGACCCGGAAAAATCAGGGGGCTGGGAAGACTTTCTGGTTCAGCCTGCCGTAAAGCGCGTGTCGAAAAAGACGGTCAAACGGAGAAAACATGTCGATGACGGCGGCATCCAGCGCCAAAGGACGCTGGACTTCGCCGACGAGCGCGAACGCGAAAGACCACCTGAACCAACCAATGAGTTCATCATTGCAGATGGCCAGAAACAGGACGAGAAAGACGAGCAGTACAATCTGGCACTGCGCCGCCGCATGGATACCGTCGCCCGCCAGGCCGGAATGGACCCTGCTGATGGGCTCACTCCGTGAAACGCAGCCGCCATACCTTCCGCCTGCCACCCGAGCTTGCCGATCAGCTGGCCGAGCACGCCACTCGAAAACGCGTGTCTCAGGCAGCCGTTGTCGAAGCGGCGCTGGCAGCGTTCCTGTCACCTGCAGGCATTGAACGTGTGGAGGCCGCGCTCATCAGACGGCTCGACAGGATGTCGAAGCAACTGGATAAGCTCGATTACCATGTCGAGGTCGGAAACGAAGCCCTGGCGCTCTATGTGAGAGCATGGCTGACCGCCAACCCGGCGCTGCCGCCATCGCAGCTTCCCGCGGCTCAGGCGCAGGCCCAGCAGCGGTTTGCAGCCTTTGTTGAAGCGCTCGCAAGACGCATGGAAAGCGACCAGCGCCTCGCCTGATGTGACGCCCGGCCCGTTGCCAGGTCACTCAAGGTCCGTTGCCAGACCGTCCGGCGGCTTGTCGACGGCCATTGAAGCGTTTGCCAGAGCCTTGCTGCAAGCCCGGTGTTCGATCCCTGCCGAGTCGCGAACAGGCCTCCTGCCTGCAGATGATGACCAGTTGAAGGACGCTGTTCCATGCGATCGCGCCCGGCACGCTGCGCGTTCCATTCCGCCTATTCTTCCAGAGGTTGCGCTACTCTACGCCTTGCGCAATTTGCTGTTGCTCCAGCCCGCCTTGATGTCCTTTTGATCTGCTTCGTTACACGCGCCGCTCACCGGCGCCTGGAAATAGCGAGGCTGCCATGAACGTCGTCCCAATCCAATCGGAGACCGCCCTGCGCGGCGCGCGCATGCTGCGTTCGGCCCTTGGACCTCAGATCGGTGCATGGCTCGAAGAGCCTAGTATCACGGAGATCATGCTCAATCCGGATGGACGGCTGTGGATCGACCGGCTTGGACTTGGGCTTGCTGATACCGGATGCATGCTGGCTGCCGAGACAGGCGAACGCATCATTCGTCTGGTGGCCCATCATGTTGGTGCCGAGGTGCACCCAGGGGCGCCGCGGGTTTCTGCTGAGCTGCCCGGCTCGGGCGAACGCTTCGAGGGTCTTGTGCCGCCGGTCGTTGCAGCGCCAAGCTTTGCCATCCGCAAGCCGGCAAGCACTGTGTTCACCCTTGAGGCATACGCCCGAGCGGGCATCATGTCACCTGTATCCGCTGCGGCTCTGGCAGGTGCTGTGGCAAACCGCGCAAACATTCTCGTCGCAGGCGGCACGTCCAGCGGCAAGACCACGCTCGCCAACGCACTGCTCGCCGAAGTTGCAAAGAGGTGTGATCGCGTGGTTCTGATCGAGGATACGCGCGAGCTCCAGTGCGCGGCCCCGAACCTGGTCGGGCTGCGCACCAAGGAAGGCGTGGCATCTCTGTCCGACCTCGTCCGTTCCGCCCTTCGCCTGAGGCCGGACCGCATTCCGATCGGCGAGGTCCGAGGCGCTGAGGCCCTCGATCTGCTGAAGGCATGGGGAACAGGCCATCCAGGCGGCGTTGGGACAATTCATGCAGGCTCTGCGCTCGGTACGCTACGCCGGCTCGAGCAGCTGATTCAGGAAACCGTCGTCACGGTACCCCGAGCGCTGATCGCCGAAACCATAGACATCATCGCCGTGCTTGTCCGCGATGCAGCGGGCCGCCGCCTGTCCGAACTTGTCCGTGTCGGAGGGCTCGACGGTCGCGGCAGCTACCGGCTCATCAACCTAGTTACCCCAGTCGAAGGAGAAACCCCGTGAACCCCATGCTCGTCCGGACCCGCACCACCGCGCCCTCGATCGTCCTGGTTGCCGCCGCTGCAGTCGTGACCGTATTTCCCGCACTTGCCGCAGGATCCTCCATGCCATGGGAAGCGCCGCTTCAGTCGATCCTTGAATCGATCCAGGGTCCTGTTGCCAAGATCATCGCGGTCATGATCATCATCGCCACCGGTCTGGCGCTGGCCTTTGGCGACACTTCGGGTGGCGCACGCCGGATGATCCAGATCGTCTTTGGCCTTTCGATCGCCTTTGCCGCCTCCTCGTTCTTCCTGTCGTTTTTCTCGTTTGGCGGTGGGGCGTTGATCTGATGTCCGACACTCTCTCCCTGACAGTGGCAGGCTACCTGGTCCCTGTGCACCGCGCGCTGACCGAACAGATCCTCCTTGCGGGCGCACCACGCGGCCTGGCTATCGCCAATGCCACGCTTGCCGGTGCGATCGGTCTCGGGCTGCGGCTGTGGATCGCGGGCCTGTTACTCTGTGCCATCGGCCACATGGCTTCGGTCTGGGCAGCGCGGCGCGATCCGCACTTTGTTGATGTTGCGCGGAGACATCTGCGCTTCCCCGCCTTCATGAGGGTCTGAGGGTCATGTTCTCGTTTCGCGAATACCGCAACAAGGCGGACAGGCTTGCAGATTTCCTGCCCTGGGCAGCGCTGGTTGCACCGGGCATCGTGCTCAACAAGGACGGCAGCTTCCAGAGGTCGGCGCGCTTCCGTGGCCCCGACCTGGACAGCGCAACACCTGCAGAACTGATCGCAACGAGCGCGCGCCTTAACAGTGCACTCAGGCGCCTGGGCTCCGGCTGGGCGATCTTCGTCGAAGCTGTCCGCCGTCCGGCAATCGACTATCCCGAAAGTGTCTTTCCGGACCCTGCCTCCGCCCTGGTCGAACAGGAACGGGCTGCCCAGTTCGCCGAGCAGGGTGCGCATTTCGAGAGCGGCTACTTCTTGACCTTTGTCTGGATGCCGCCGGCCGAGGAAGCCGCGCGTGCAGAACGCTGGCTGTATGAAGGCAGAACAGACCACGATGCCAATGCTCATGGGCAACTCGAGCTTTTCACAGACCGAACCGACAGATTGCTGAGGCTGGTCGGAACCTTCGTTCCCGAAGCCTCCTGGCTCGACGACGCACAGACGCTCACTTACCTGCATGCCTGCGTGTCGTCGCGCAGTCACCGTGTCTGCGTCCCCGAAACACCGATGTACCTCGATGCGCTGCTTGCTGACGAGTCGCTGACCGGGGGGCTTGAGCCCAGGATCGGCCGCGCGCACCTCAGGACGCTGACAGTAACCGGTTTTCCAAGCGTGACCTTCCCGGGCCTGCTTGATGAGCTCAACGCTCAGGCCTTTGCCTATCGCTGGTCGACCCGCGCCATCATGCTCGACAAGTCCGACGCTGTCCGGATGCTCGGCAAGATCCGTCGCCAGTGGTTCGCCAAACGCAAATCGGTCGCTGCAATCCTGAAGGAGGTGATGACAAACGAGCCCTCCGCACTGATCGACAATGACGCTTCGAACAAGGCCGCCGATGCCGATGCCGCCTTGCAGGAACTCGGAGCCGATCTTCAAGGCATGGCCTATGTAACCGCCACGGTCACAGTCTGGAACGAGAATGCCGCGCTGGCAGATGAGCAGCTGCGCATTGTCGAAAAGGTCATCCAGGGGCGTGATTTCACCGTCATCGTCGAAGGCATGAATGCAATCGAGGCCTGGCTGGGGTCCTTGCCAGGGCATGTCTATGCCAACGTTCGCCAGCCCCCGGTGTCCACTCTCAACCTCGCGCACATGATCCCCTTGTCAGCGGTTTGGGCAGGGGCTGAGCGGGACGAGCACTTGATGGCACCACCACTGTTCTACGCCAGAACAGAAGGCTCGACGCCATTTCGGTTCTCGCTGCATGTTGGCGATGTCGGCCATGCGCTGATCGTTGGGCCTACAGGCGCGGGCAAGTCCGTGCTGCTAGCGCTCATGGCGTTGCAGTTCCGCCGCTATGAGGGGTCGCAGGTCTTTGCCTTCGACTTTGGTGGTTCGATCCGCGCAGCGACGCTCGCCTGCGGCGGCGACTGGCAGGATCTGGGATCGTCCCTGGGACAGGACAGTGCCGGCCAGGCAGAGCGCGTGACGCTCCAGCCGCTGGCACACATTGACAAGCCAGCCGAGCTGAACTGGGCCAGCGAATGGGTGCAGGCAATCCTTACGAGCGAGGGGGTGATGCTTGATCCTGCGCTCAAGGAGCATCTCTGGTCGGCTCTGAGCTCGCTCGCCACCGCGTCGCCTGCCGAACGGACACTGACAGGACTTGCGGTGCTGCTTCAGTCGCAAACCATGAAACAGGCGCTTGCGCCTTATTGCATTGGCGGTCCGTTCGGGCAGCTGCTCGATGCCGAGGCCGAACGGCTTGGGAGTGCGTCATTCCAAGCCTTCGAGACCGAGGGTCTGGCCGGGTCTGCCGCTGCGCCTGCCGTACTGTCCTACCTGTTCCATCGCATCGAGGGCAGGCTCGATGGCTCACCAACCATGATCATCATAGATGAAGGCTGGCTGGCACTCGACCAGTCTGCATTTGCCGCGCGACTGCGTGAATGGCTCAAGACCCTTCGCAAGAAGAACGCGAGTGTGGTGTTTGCAACCCAGAGCCTTGCCGATATCGAGACTTCCCCCATTGCACCTGCGATTATCGAAAGCTGCCCGACCCGTATCTTCCTTCCCAACGAGCGTTCGGTCGAACCGCAGATCCGCGCGATCTACACCCGATTCGGACTGAATGACCGGCAAATCGACATCATCGCGCGCGCTGCCCCCAAGCGCGATTATTATTGCCAGTCTGCGCAGGGCAACCGGTTGTTCGAGCTCGGACTGGGTGAAGTGGCACTCGCTTTTGCTGCCGCTTCCTCGAAGGCCGATCAGCTGGCCATCACCGCTATCTGCCATCGCTCCGGTTTCCCGTCATTTGCCAGCGCCTGGCTGCGTCATCGCGGGCTTGCCTGGGCCGCTGACCTGCTGATGCCGCAAGCTGATCCGCAGCTTCAGGCCAACCCATGTTCCAATGCCCGTTCAAGGAGTGATATCGATGCACCCGTTCCTTAAACGCCGCCGAATTTGCAAGGTTTTCATTGCAGGCTCAGCCCTGCTCATCCTGTCGGCAACAGCCACGATGGCAGGCCCTGCCCATGCCCAGTTCGGGTTGGGTGGAATTGTTCATGACCCGACCAACTACGCCCAGAACGTCCTGACCGCAGCTCGCACCCTCGAACAGATCAACAATCAGATCCGGATGCTGCAGAATCAGGCCAGCGAGCTGGTCAATCAGGCCCGAAATCTCGAAACCCTGCCGCTCAGCGTGCTTGAACCGCTGCAGCAGCAGATCCGCCAGACCCAACAGCTGCTGGCACGAGCTCAGGGTATTGCGCTCGACGTGCAGGCAATCGAGCGGGATTTCGGTCGCAAATACCGGGCCATCGATCTGTCAGGCAGCCAGCGCGATATGGTCAGCCAGGCACAGGATAGGTGGAACGACAGCGTTGCAGCCTTCGAGGATGCCCTCAAGATCCAGTCCGGTGCAGTCCGCAACATCGAGGGCTCGCGCAGCGCCATCGAAAGCCTTGTCTCTGCGAGCCAGTCATCCACCGGCGCGCTTCAGGCAGCCCAGGCTGGCAATCAATTGCTCGCGCTCCAGTCACAGCAGCTTATAGACCTGATTGCCAGCATAGCTGCGATGGGCCGAGCTCAGTCGCTTGAGGCGGCCAACTCGGCCGCAGCAAAGACGCAGGCTCGCGAGCAGCTGCGACGGTTCCTGGCACCAGGCCGCAGAAATGCTGCTGCCAGTCCGCAGCTTTTCCGGGATTGAGCCGGTGCGCGGCACTCTCCTGCTCCGGGTGGCTTCCAGCGCCTTTGTCGCTGCAGCGCTGATCCTCACGATGCTCGCGCTGCACGATCCAGCCCCGATGCCGGCACCCGGAGTTGTGCGGGCAGCACGCTCAGATACTGAGGCCTTGTGGCTGCAGACCTGCACACCGATGGGTGATCATGCCCTGGACAAGACAGAATGCCGGTCGGCATGGAGCGGACATCGCAAAAGGTTTCTGAAAGACAGAGCCCCGGAAGAGGGATCATGCATCGTCGCTTGTCCTGCTCCGTCCAGTGCCGAGGGTCGGTAAGATGGGCGGCACCGGCGTGGTCGATCGCTTCCTCGACATCTTTTCCCGCTACATCGACTCAGGCTTCGGGCTGCTGTCGGGCGAAGTCGCATTTGTCGCAACCACCCTCATCGTCATCGACGTCACGCTTGCCGCCCTGTTCTGGGCCTGGGGCGAGGCGGACGACGTTCCGGCAAGGCTGGTGAAGAAGACGCTGTTCGTCGGAGTTTTCGCCTATATCATTTCAAACTGGAACACGCTTGCAGGAATTGTCTTCGAGAGCTTCGCAGGGCTTGGCCTCAAGGCCAGCGGAACAGGCTTTTCCACCGCCGAGCTTCTGCAGCCTGGCGCGGTAGCCCAGGTCGGTCTCGATGCGGCGCGTCCGCTGATCGAGGCCATTTCCGAGCTGATGGGCTTTGTCAGCTTTTTCGAGAACTTCCTCCAGATCATCATCCTGCTTGTTGCCTGGGCCCTTGTCGTAACTGCGTTCTTCATCCTGTCGATCCAGCTGTTCGTGACACTGATCGAGTTCAAGCTCACCACGCTTGCAGGCTTTGTCCTCATCCCGTTCGGCCTATTCGGCAGAACGGCCTTCATGGCTGAACGTGTACTGGGCAATGTCGTATCGAGCGGAATCAAGGTCCTCGTTCTGGCTGTCATCCTCGGGATCGGCTCGACCATATTTTCGGAATTCACCAGCGCCATACCCGGTGAACCGACCATCGAAGATGCACTGTCCATCGTGCTGGCAAGCTTCACCCTGCTGGGCCTCGGCATCTTCGGCCCGGGGATTGCCAACGGCATTGTCACAGGAGGGCCGCAGCTGGGTGCGGGCGCTGCAGCCGGAACCGCCCTGCTGACGGGCGGCGCGGCGTTCGGCGCGGCGAGCGGCGCAAGGCTTGCAGGCAGCGCCGTCACAGCTGCAGCTACTGTCGCAGCGCACGGAACCTCGCGTGCGGCAGGTGGCGCTGTTACCGCCTTTGCCCTCGGGTCGGCAGGCAAGACAGGTATGGCAGCGGTGCGCTCGGGCTCGGCAGCCTTGGGCGAGGCGGCCCTGGGCGCGGCAACCTCTCCGCTGCGCAGAGCCAGCGCATCCATCAAGCAGTCGTTTCGTGACGGCGGCCGAGCCGCCATCACGAACACCGGCGGAACGATCATTCCTGCGCCCGGCAGCCAGCCTGCTCCCGCACCGGACTCCCCGGCTCCTCCCCCTGCATGGGCAAGGGCTTTGCAGGATCGCCAGGCTGTAGCCCACGGTGCAACCCTGGCAGCCCATGCCCTGCGGTCGGGCGACAGCAGCGGAATGGGCGCTTCCATCGATATCTCTCAAAAGGACTGAGCCCATGTTCCGACGCCCATCGATCCGCTACGGCAAAACCCCTGAAGCCGAGACACCGTATCAGCGTGCAGGCCAGATCTGGGACGACCGCATCGGCTCGGCCCGTGTTCAGGCCCGCAACTGGCGGCTTGCCTTTTTCGGAACGCTTGGGCTGTCATGCGCACTCACTGCAGCCATCGTCTGGCAGGGAGCGCGCGGAACCATCGTCCCGTGGGTCGTCGAAGTCGACAAGCTTGGCGACGCCCGGGCCCTGGCGCCGGCCGATGCAGGCTTCACCCCATCGGACCCACAGATCGCGTTCCACCTTGCCCGGTTCATCGAGCAGGTTCGCGCGGTTCCGGAGGATCCCGTCATCGTGCGCCAGAACTGGCTGCGCGCTTACGACTTCACAACCGACAGGGGCGCGCTTGCGCTGAACGATCATGCCCGCACAAACGACCCATTTGCGCTGATCGGCCGAGAACAGATAAGCATCGAGGTCACCAGCGTCATCCGGGCTTCGCCGACAAGTTTTCGGGTGGCCTGGATCGAGCGGAGCTACCGAGACGGGAGCCTGGCCGAGACAAGCCGCTGGACTGCGATCCTGACCATCGTTTTCGAGACGCCGCGCGTGCCTGACGCCCTGCGCAGGAACCCGCTCGGCATCTACGTCAATGCCATCAACTGGTCGAAGGAACTTGGTTCATGACTGTTCAGACCCCTCGGATTCTCGCTTGCATCCTTGTCTTGTCAGGCGTCGCCGCGGCAAGCCCCGCGCTTGCCGGCGAACAGCCTTCGAAGCCATGGCAGAGCCTGGTTTCCCGTCCCATGCCGTCCTTGCCGACTCTTCTTCCGCAGCGCGTGCCTCCCGCTGCTGCGGGCCGCTCCCGCCCCTCTGCGAGTCTCCCCGCTCCCAGACAGAGGGTGGGAGCGGCGAATGAAGCTGCGCGGGTCGAACCCGAACGGGCAGGCTTTGCCAATGCGATACAGCAATATGCCTTTACCCAAGGCGCGCTGTTCCAGGTCTATGCCAGGCCCGGACAGGTCACGGACATTGCGCTTCAGCCTGGTGAGCGGCTCGTCGGGCCAGGCCCTGTCGCGGCTGGCGACACCGTGCGCTGGATGATAGGAGACACGGTGAGCGGAGCCGGAACTTTCGAGCAGGTACACATTCTGGTCAAGCCGACCCGTCCGGACATTTCCACCAACCTCGTCATCAACACCGATCGGCGCACCTACCATATCGAGCTTAGAGCAGATCCGGTTGTGTATATGGCCTCGGTCTCCTGGACCTATCCGCACGACGAGCTGATCGCGGTCCGCCAGTCCCGGCTTGAGGCCGAACGCGCCGCGCCCGTGGCCGCAGGCATGGACCTGGCAAGCCTCAATTTTTCCTATGCGATCACAGGCGACAAGCCGAGCTGGCGACCGTTGCGCGCGTTCGATGACGGAGTCCGCGTGTATGTCGAATTTCCTCCAAGCGTGACCCATGGTGATCTTCCGCCGGTGTTTGTGCTTGGACCAGGAGGCGAGGCCGAACTTGTCAATTACCGCGTCTCGGGTCGCTACCTGATCATTGATCAGCTCTTCACCACAGCAGAGCTCAGGCTTGGCGGACGGAAAGGGCAGGACAAGGTCAGGATCGTGTCCGGCCTAAAGAGCCGGTCATGAGCGGTCACCCTGACGCCCCGAGCGAGAGTCCACAGCCGAGCGACCCACAGATCGCGGTCAAGCTGAGAACCGATCCCCCGCGGGTGATGCGACTGTCACGCAAGGCGATCGGCCTCGCATCTGGATGCGCCCTTGCCTTGGTCGGAGGTATCCTCATTTACGCGCTGCAGCCCGACCGTCCCAGGCAGGCACCCGAACTGCGCAACACACGCGGAATCGCGGTAGCTGACAACGTGGCCAGCGCGCCTGGTGACTATGCCCGGATCCCGAGGCTGGGGCCTGCCCTTCCCGGTGATCTGGGCAAGCCCATCCTCGATGCCCAGGCACGCAGCGATGCAACAGCGCTCTTGCAACCCGTCAGTCCTGCGGTCCTGCCCCCTGTCAGTCCGTCAGCAAACACACGAGACCAGATACGCCAACACGCCGAGCAGGAGCGTGCAGCCGCCCGGTCCAGCCGCCTGTTCTTCGGCGGCGGTACAGGCAACGAGGCACAGTCACGAAGTGGCGGACCCAATGGCACCACAGAAGACCCCGCTGGGGTGCCATCCAATGCCCGGGCCACAAGTGCAGCGGGCAGAGCCCTATCCCCTGCCCGATCATTCGACGCGCGAACGCAGTCAGCAGAGCGGCTGAGCCGATCTGCTTTCGGTCCCGTCTTGCAGGCAGGATCCGTGATACCCGCAGCACTGATTACCGGGATCCGCTCAGATCTGCCTGGTCTGGTTACAGCGCAGGTGACCCAGAACGTCTATGATACGCTTTCCGGACGCAGCTTGCTGATCCCGCAAGGCTCACGTCTGATCGGTGACTATGGCGCCGATATTGCGTTCGGGCAGAGCCGGGTTCTGCTCAGCTGGAACCGGCTGATCCTGCCTGATGGCCGCTCGATCGTGCTCGAGCGCCAGCCTGCTGCCGATACCCAGGGATTTGCAGGGCTTCAGGATGGCATCGATTTTCACTGGGGCGGAGTCTTTCGAGCAGCACTTGTTTCCACCCTGCTTGGAGCAGGAGCCGAGCTTGGTTCCGGCGATGACGGCAATCTCGCGCGCGCCTTCCGCCGCGGGACCCAGGACAGTATCAACCGCGCCGGAGAGCAGATCGTGTCACGCGAACTCAACATCCGGCCCAGCCTGACGGTCCGACCCGGATTCCCGGTCCGGGTGCTGGTCACTCGCGATATCGTTCTGGAGAGTGAACAGTGACCCGTCTGAAGCTGGAGGACCTTGCCGACGAAAAGCCGGTGAAGCTTGCTCTCGAGATATCCGCCCGCCTGCATCGCGAGCTCATTGCCTATGCTGCTGTCCTCAATGGCGGCAGTACCAATGGCGCGCCACCGCCTGAACGGCTCATCCCCCCGATGATCGAGCGGTTCATGGCAACGGACAGGTCATTTGCCAGACTGCGCCGCCGAGCGGATCGGAAGAGCGATTGAACATTCCAGAGCAAATCCGGTCGGCGTAACCAGGTCATCAGCTGTCCAGGATAAAGAGAATGGCCACGCGTCACGGTTGCGAGGCATCACAATCTGAACGACGAGCTTCACAGCTTGCCTGTCGTCTCCGAACGCTATCCGCTCTTTTGAGGATGCAAGCCCTGCAACTGCATGCAGCTTCGTGTTGCTTATGCGGTTGAAGGTACATCAAAGCCAATCGGGCATTTGCGCACCCATGCATCCATTTACGTAAGGAGGCGGCTGGGTGCCCGAAGAATCAAAATCAACGCTTCGCCCCATTTTGACTTTAAATTCAGGAAGTTATGATACATTTGCCCTTGCCGGGTGTCATTGATGAGCGTTATGCGGAAGCTCATTGAAACACAGAAGTGGCACAGGGGATTTTGGTTTTGCGAAGTATTTCCTTCGGATTGACTGCTATTTTATTCGCAGCAGCCCCTGTTTCAGCACAAGTCGCACCAACCCTGCCCAGTCGGCAGGAGCTGCAACCGGGACAGGTGCTGGCAACAAGCATTGCCCCGCGCGATCCTTCCGGGTTGTTCGAGCAGTTGCCCGGCGGTCCGTGCCCATTTCTGGGCTCTGAAATCAGTTTCACGCTGCAGTCTGTCGAGTTCTCGGGTCTCCCCGCTGAATGGAATGAAATCGCGCGCGCGGCTTGGGCCAGTCGCGTTGGCCAATCGTTATCTGTGGCCGAGCTTTGCACAATCCGGGATGACGTGGCTCGGCTGCTGCTGGCGCGCAACCTTCTGGCCCGTGTTGAGATTCCCGAGCAGAAGATCGTTGACGGGACTGTCAGGCTGGAAGTCGTACCCGGTCGCTTCGAAGAGCTAAGGGTGACGGGTTCCGCGCCCGCCACCGCCCTGGTGCGAAAAACGCTGGAGCCGGTGACTCAGTCCGAAATGATCGATCTGAACATCGTCCAGCGCTACCTTCTGCTGGCGGCCGATATTCCTGGTGTCGTCCTTACCCCCAGCATCCTGCCGGGAGCCACGCGGGGTGGCCTGATTCTGGAAGTTGCCGTCGAACGCAAGCCTGTGACCTTTTCGCTGGGCGGCCAGAACTTCAACAGCCGGACGCAGGGCCGTATCAGCGGCGTGGCAAGGCTTTCGATCGAAGGCCTGACCAGCCATGGCGACCGCACGACCCTGCTCGCTTCGACCAGTTCGGATTTTCATGAGCTGCAGGTCTATCAGATTGGCCAGGAATATCGCATCGGGGCCGAAGGACTGACAGCAAGGGGCTCGTTCACCTATGCCATCGGGCGACCAGGCGATGTGCTGACGCCGCTTGATCTGCGCAGTCGATCGCTTGTCGGCAATGTAGAGCTGTCCTACCCGCTGGTGCGGCATCGCAGGCGCAATCTGAACCTGACCGGCGGGCTTGACCTTGTCGATCAGCGGACGCGCGTATTTGGCACGTTGCCGCTGAGTCGCGAGCAGGCCCGCGTGGCGTATGTGCGCGCTTCCGGGAACATGTCTTCGCGGTATGGGGACGATCCGGCCGCGTTGTCGCTTGCAATCGAGCTCCGCCAAGGCCTGGATATCTTCGGTGCCACCGAACAGGGCTCGTTCGACCTTACGCGGCCATTCGCCGATCCGTCAGCGACAGTGGTGCGCGCCAATCTGGGGGCCAGATACAGCCCGGCGGGCAGCGTCACCGTCATCGCAAACGGCCTCGCACAATATACGCGCGAGGCACTTGTCACCTACGAACAGATGGGCATCGGCAACCTGTCGATCGGTCGCGGATATGACCCGAATGCCGCACCTGGTGATCGGGGTGCTGCACTGGCGCTTGAGGTCGAGTTTGGGCCTGTCACGCGCGAAGGTGCGATCGTCGCGCCGTTTGCCTTTTTCGATGCTGCGCGGGTGACCAACCTTGGCCCGGGCGGATACTCGGACACGCTGCGGTCGGTGGGCGGCGGGGTTCGCGGCAATCTGTTCGACCACGTCGATTTCGGGGTGACGTATGCGCACCCGCTGGATTCGGCCTTCCCTGGTGGCCCTCGTGCCAGTGACCGCGTGCTGTTGACGCTGTCTGCATTTTTCCTCTGATTCAAGGCGCTGCTCGATGACTGCTCGCACTTTTCGCCGCCACCTGCTGGTTTGTTCCGCGCTGATCTGCGCGTCGGTTGCCAGTTCACCCGCCTTCGCTGCACCTGGCAATGGTTCGGTGGCGGCTGGCACCGCCACGATCACCCGATCGGGCAATCAGACAGCCGTCAGCCAGACCAGCGACAAGGCCATCATCAACTGGTCGGGGTTCAATCTGAACAATGGCGAGCAGCTGAGCATCGTTCAGCCATCCACCAGCGCGATGCTGCTCAATCGGGACATCTCCGGCCGGGAGTCGGTGATCGATGGTGCGATTACCGCTAATGGCCGTGTCTGGATCATCAATGCGCAGGGCGTGACGTTCGGAAGCAATGCGCGGGTCAATGTCGGCGGCCTGGTCGCCTCGACACTGGATGTCGGTGATGCGGACTTTCTGGACGGAGACAACCGTTTCAACCTGACGGCACCCATAGGCCATACCAGCAAGATCCGGACATTGACTGGCGCGCAATTGGCCAGCACCGGATCGATCGCGCTGGTGACGCGGCAGATCGATATTGCGCGCGGTTCGACGATCACCGCCGGCGGGCAAGCCATATTGGGGTCCGGACGCGATGTAAGCCTGCAGTTCATGCCCGCGCGCAACGATGACCTCGACCTGTTCCGGTTTGTCGCCAATGGCCAGAGCGCGATTTCTTCCACCGCGCTCACCGATCCGATTACGATCAACGGCAATGTCACAGCCAAGCAAATCTATGCGGTGGCGATGGACCGGGTGAATGTGGTCGGTCTTATTCAATTCGACGGAACCCTGATCGCCAATGGCGCGGCGAGCGATGGTCAGGGTGGTATCTTGCTCTCCAACAGCGGCGGCGGGGTATCTGCACCCGGAACGCTGGGAGGCGGTTGGTTCCGCAGCCAAATCCGAGGGTATACCGGTGGAAGCGGCACGCCGATAATTCAGGGTGTCACTCAATCAAATTCACTAGCGGTCAGCGGTGCCATTGCGTCCTTCTTTGGAGGGGGAGCCAGCACCGTCAACTCAATCACGCAGCTGGACGTTGACTCGTTAGGCTTCACATCGGTTGGTACCGGCAACCTGGTCGTAGGCCCAACCCCGGGAGTCTTCGGCACATTTAACATCGATGCGCCAAATGCTTCCATCCAACTCACCGACAATCTGACTGTAACCTTCGGGCCAGTTATATCCGGTGGTAATGGCGTAACGACGCGGAACATTACCACACTAGGCGAGGGAGGCCTGATCCGCCTCGCGAGTATCAACGGCAACGTTACTGTCAACGGTACTTTGACCAACCGATCTACCGCTACCGGGTCGAGCTTGTTCCCGATTTCTCTGGTTTCTCTCCGGGGGAACATTGCCGTGGGTGGCTTGGAGGCGTCTGAGGCCTCAGTGGAGGCGGCTGGAACGTTTACCTCGAGCTCGCGCCCATTGATCACTGGTGGCCGATATACTGTTTCTGCATCAACCTTTGCAGGAAACGCCTTATCACCCATTTTCCGAGCAGCTGGCAGCGTGTTCAACGTTCGCACCGGAGGCGAGGCGGTCATCCGAGACGTCAGCCTGAACGGTACGCTGGTCCTTAATGCGCCCAGCGCAACGATCGAGAACAGCTCGATCCTGACCATCCGGGCCACTGAGTCAAACGTCGCCAGCTTAACTCTGCGTGGCAATAACACTTTCGACGCATTTGGCCTTACCGCTAATCGCATCGATCAGCAGGGTGGTTCGTTAACCGCCAACCGACTGGATCTGCGCGGTAGCAGTGGCAATGCGGTTTACAATCTACAGGGTGCCAATATCCTGACTGGCGATAACGCTGAAGTGCGGGTGACCAACCCCTTTGGTCAGTCGCAATTGCGGTTCAATCAGGTTTCGGGCAATCGGTTTACCTATATCGGCAATGTCGGCAGCGACCCTTCGTTTAACCTTCTGGGATCGAATGGCTTGCTGGATATCCGGACGGCCGGCGACCTGACGGTTCAAGGCATCGGGCAATATCGCAGCGGAGCCCTGATAGTTGTCGGCGGAACACTGGTTCTGGCAAGCCAGTTGCGCGCCAGCAATATCGAGCTGCAGGCGGCAACACTGGACAATCGCTTTGGCCCCAACGCGCTGGTGGCAAGCACCGGTGGCAAATGGGCTGTCTATCTGAACGCGCCTACGGGCAACAATTTCAACGGTCTCGACAGCGGCCAGACCGCCATCTGGGGGAACACGCGGGTCACGCTCCCATCGGCCAACCTTTCGGGCAACCGCTATGTCTTCGCCTTGCGGCCGGTGCTTACCGTCACCCCCGGCAATATCACCAAGGTCTACGGACAGACTGTGAATCCAGGGGCAGTGCCGGTCACGATCACCGGCATCCAGCCAGGGGTCGCAGGCGCATTTCTGGGAGATTCCGCAGCGACCGCTTATCGCGGCATGCCTGTGTTGCAATCTGGCGGGTTCGGCGAACGCGCCACGGTGATCCCGGCACCAGCACCCTTTTATCCGATATTTGTCGATCCTCAGAGCATCATCGCATTGAACGGCTATTCGCTTGAGCTTCGGGCCGGCCTTCTGCAGATCGCGCCCAAGCCACTGGATCTGACCGTTCTGGCCAGGGACAAGACCTATGATGGAACAACCGCCGCCAGCGGCAGCTTCGGTCTGAGTGGTGTTCTCTTCAACGATGCCGTTTTGGCCAATGGAACTCTGACCTTCGCTGATCGCAATGCAGGAACGAAGGGGGTAACGGCTGGCGGCGTGACGCTGTCTGGTGCAGCGGCGAACAATTATGCTGTCGGATCGATCACGGGTGGCACGGCATCCATCCTGCGCAAGGCGCTGACCGGAGCAGCCCTGGTCGATACAAAGACCTATGACGCTACAACCGATGGCACCGGCCGGGTCAACCTGTCCGGTGTGGTGGCTGGTGACAGCGTGATCGTCAACGGCACTGTATTCAGGTTCCTCGACCGAAATGCCGGAGATGCCAAGACCGTCTCCGTGTCGGGCGCGCAGCTGGCAGGCAACGATGCCGGCAACTACACACTCGGCGCTTTAGCCGACACTACCGGCACAATACTGAGGCGCGCTGTTGGCGTGACCATGGCCGCAGACAGCAGGACCTATGATGGCACGGCGACGGCCACCGGCCGCATTACCGGCATCACCAATCTGATTGCGGGCGATGCGGTGACGGCGGCCGCGCAAGGGTTCCAGTTCGCCTCGAGGAACGCCGGGACGGGCGTTCTGGTCACAGCCAATGGCGTGCAGCTGCAAGGCGCAGGCGCAGGCAACTATGTGCTGTCAGGACCGGTCACAGCCGTGGCTGACATCCTCGCGCGGTCAATCACGGCCATGCTTCGGGTCAGCGACAAGGTGTACGACGGCACTTTGAATGCGAGCGGCTCGATTACGGGGCTGCAGGGAGTGATTGCAGGCGATCAGGTTGCCGCCTCGGGTGGCACATTCACCTTCGCCAGCAAGAACGTGGGTAGCTCAAAACCCGTTTCAGCCAGCGGCATCGTACTCAGCGGCACCGACGCCGGAAACTATATTCTCACGATCCCGACTGGCCTGCTCGCGAACGTGACGCCCAGGGCGCTCACCGCATCGGTGCGTGTCGACGACAAGACCTATGATGGTACAACCGTTGCCCGGGGCACGGTGAGCCTCGGCGGCGTCGTTGCGGGCGACAATGTGTCGACCACCGATGGCAGCTTCGCATTCGCGTCCAGGGATGCGGGTGCGGGCAAGCCGGTGTCGGTTGCAGGCGTAAGCCTCGTTGGCGATGATGCCGGCAATTACACGCTGGTGCTGCCAGAAGCTGTCACTGCGAACATTCTGCGCCGTGCTGCATCGATCCTCATAGCTGCCGACGGCAAGACCTATGACGGCCTCACCAGCACGACAGGCAGGATCACCGGTCTCGGCAACGTCGTGGCGGGCGATGACCTTCGCGCATCGGGTGGCAGCTATGCGTTTTCTGACAAGAATGCAGGTTCGGGCAAGCAGGTCACAGGCTCGGGCTTCGAGATTTCCGGCCGTGACGCAGGCAATTACACCTTCACCCTCACGGCAACTGCCCTTGCAGACATTCTCAGGCGGGCGATAACCGGAACAGTGTCGGCCGATGACAAGACCTATGATGGCACGACGGCGGCAACCGGCCGGATCGCGCTGTCCGGCATCCTTGCCACAGACAGCGTCAACGCTGCCGCCTCGCTCGCATTTGCGGACAAGAATGCGGGGAGGAACAAGTTGGTGAGCGTATCGGGCGCCACGCTGACCGGCGGCGATGCCGGGAATTACACGCTCACCCTTCCGACATCAGCAGTCGCCAGCATCCTGCAAAAAGCGCTGGTGGCCAACGTGTCGGTCAACGACCGCACCTATGACGGTACGACCCAGGCAACGGGGAGCATCGGCCTGACCGGAGTGGTGGCTGGAGACGCGGTGCAGGCGACCGGCGGCAGCTTCCATTTCTCGGACAAGGCGGCGGGCACGGCAAAGCGTGTGTCGGTATCCGGCGTTTCACTGAACGGCGCCGATGCATCCAACTACACTCTGGTTTTGCCAGAGATGGTAACGGCGAATATCCTGCAGCGCCTGCTTCTCGCAGAAGTGGCCATCAATTCGCGCAATTATGACGGCACCACCGGCGCCACGGGGACGATCACGCTGGCGGGCGCAATTGCGGGTGACCAGCTTGGGATCACGGGCGAACGCTTCGCCTTTGCCGACAAGAATGCAGGTCTTCGCAAGGTCGTCACGGTCTCAGGCGTGACCCTGACCGGCAGCGATTCGGGCAATTACAGGCTGTCGATACCAGCGTCCGTGCTGGGGGACATCCTGCGACGCACGGTCGTCGGAACGGTCACCGTCGACGGCAAGACCTATGACGGCACGACGAGTGCAACAGGTGCGATCGGCCTTTCCAATGTTGTCGCGGGCGACGATCTCTCAACATCAGCAAGCTTTGCCTTTGCCGACAAGAATGCGGGCAACGCAAAGCGGGTGAACATCACGGAAGTCGTGTTGGGCGGAACCGATGCCGGGAACTACGACATTACAGTTCCGGCATTTGTCCTGGCTGACATTGCCAGACGACAGCTGACGGCGACCGTGCGCGTAGACGACAAGGTTTATGATGCGACGACGGCGGCGACGGGGCGACTCGGGCTCAATGGCGTCATAACGGGCGACAATGTCGCGGCGATCGGCGGGCAGTTCACCTTCGACACCAAGAACGCCGGGGCGAACAAGCCGGTTTCGGTTGCCGGATTTACCTTGTCCGGATCGGATGCGACAAACTACACGATCAGCTTCCCCGCCAGTGCCTTTGCTTCGATCACACCGCGCGCACTGAATGGCAGTGTGGCCATTGCCGACAAGACGTATGACGGAACCACGGCTGCCAGCGGGACGGTTGCCCTGTCAGGCATTCTGGCAGGCGATCAGGTCAGCGCCGCGGGCGGGACGTTCGCGTTTGCAGACAAGAATGCAGGCGCAGGCAAATCGGTCTCAATCTCAGGCGTCACACTTTCCGGAGCCGATGCCGGCAACTATTCGCTGTCACTCCCAGCAACGGCCATGGCGTCCATCCTGAGGCGAGCGATCTCCGCAACCATCACCGCGGCCAGCAAGACCTATGATGGCTCGACCGCAACCACAGGCAGTGTCGCGCTAGCAGGAGTGCTGGCCGGAGATCAGGTGGGGACATCCGGTACCAGCTTCGCCTTCGCCAATGCCAACGCTGGCGCCGGCAAGCAGGTCAATGTGTCCGGTACGGTCCTGACCGGGCTGGATGCAGGCAACTACAGCGTGACCGTGCCCGGCACTGTCTTGGCCGATATCTTCCGACGCGCCGTGACGATTGCCATCGGGGACGCCCGCAAGCGCGAGGGCGATGCAGATCCCGCGTTCACCTTCAGTGTGGAAGGAACGCTGGCTGCTGGCGATAATGTGGCAGGAGCAGCCCAGCGCACGCCAGGAGAGGCGGCAGGACAGTATGCGATAGGCCGCGGGTCGCTTGGAATATCGGACAATTATGTGATCACCTTCAGAGACGGCATACTCACCATCGAGCCCGCCCCGAAGGCGCTGGTCCAGGCTGCGCCTGATCAGGCAACGCTGCTCGAGCAGTCACAGATCCTCCAAGACATCGCTGTTGCTGGAGCTTCCGATCCAGCCTGTGCCGAACTGGACGATTCATGCCGGGTTGTAAGATATGACGCCGGCGAAAAGCGATGATGTGGGTGACTGCAACAACCTGTCTTGGATAAAGGGCAGCTGATAGGCAGGTCAGTTCCAGTCACCGAGGCGGCTGAGGCTCGCAACGGGAGACCGACAAATGGACGGGGCATTCGGAAGGGGCTCGATCGTGTGGAAGCGGAGCCGCGCGCCAGTCAGCGGCTGTCAGATATCTGGTATTCCGTTGTCAAACTGCTCTTGGTTTATCGCTAGGCCATCGCCGGCAGGGCAAAAGCCTCTATTCCAGAGTCGCCCGGAGCGGCGGACGCAGAAAGGGCTCGTGGCCCCACGTGCACGATCATGATCAATCGCAGGCGCAGGGGTGCACAGAGGAGCAGGCGAGCGCTGAAGGATACAGGCGGGTGATCATTCAGCCCTGAAGAATGGTGCGCGATACCTTCCGCTCAGAACTCGGCCAACGAGTCGGGGCGAGATGGAGCGTCTATGTTGCTGCGCCGGCGGGCAGGAAGTGTCATGTCGACGCGTGACACAAGATGGGATTCTGGCAGTGAGAGAGCCCGCGTTAGCGACTCCAGCGGGCGCCTGCCGCCAACACGCCGATAGCGATCATGCCGCTGCTGATCGCCATCAGCACCGCGACGATCTGGTCTTGCCAGGCCTTGTCGAACAGGGCTGCCTCCATACCCCGCCCAAAAGCAAAGCCCGGCGTCAACACGAGCACCACCCATACAACGCCAGACACGATGTTCCAGCAATGGAAGCGATGCGCGTCCATCCGCGCGACCCCTGCCACCAGAGGCAGCATCGATTGGAAGGGGCCAAGCACATAGCGCCCTGCAACCAGCGATACGCCGCCCCAGCGGCGGAAAAACAGCCTTGCCCTGGCAATGCTCCGGCGATGCCGCGTCATCGCGGGCAGACGCCAAGCATGGTGGCCCAGCCGCTCACCGGCGCGCCAGGAAAGGAAGTATCCCGCACTTGCACCTGCAATCCCGAACAGCACGACCGAAGCTGCGTCGACCCGTCCGCTGCCTGCAAGCACGCCGACCATGAACAATATCGGAGTTGCCGGAATGAAGATCCCGATAACCGCGAGCGATTCGCCAAAGGCGATAAGCCCGAACGCTGCACCGGCGAGCCAGCGGTGGTCGGTCAGAAAATCTGCCAGATCGACAAGCAGGCCGTTCATGGTCCGCGCCCGACGATCAAAGCGAGAGTTTCTTGAAGATCGGCTCGGGGATCGCGCGGATGATCGCCATCACCAGCCGCCAGCGGCCCAGGGTGTAGATGACGTCGGCCTTCTTGTCCTGCGCCTTGAGGATCGCGTCGGCGACCTGCTCGGGCTCGGCGGTCATCACCGGCGACAGTTTCATGCCTGCGGTCATCTGGGTACGCACAAAGCCGGGCTTGACCGTCATCACGTGCAGCCCTGTCTTGGCGTGCGCGTTGCGCAGCCCCGAGAGGAACGCGGTGAAACCGGCCTTGGCCGAACCGTAGATGAAGTTGGAAGCACGCCCGCGCTCGCCTGCGACCGAGCTGATGCCGATGATGCAGCCATCGGGCACGTTCGCCATGCGGCGGGCGGCGGCGAGCAGATAGCGCGCCGGGCCGTTGTAATTGCTGTCCATCACCTTGGCGGCGATCTCGTCATGCGCCGCCGATTCGGCCTGGTCGCCCAGCAGGCCTGCGACCATCACCACGGTGCCCGGCACCACGCCCAGCGAATCGAAGAACGCGTCCGGCGCGCCATCGGTGATATCGACGCTGACCGCGCGGACCTTGGCCTGGGTGCGCAGCGCAAGGTCGGTCGCATCGGCGGTGACGTCGCCGCGCGCGGCCAGAATGACCTCGCGGCCCTTGGCGGCATAGCCCCTGGCGAGCGCACGGCCGATGTCCGAACGGGCACCCAGAATGAGGACAGGAGAAGCGAGCATCTACAGACCCAATCTTTGTGAAAGCAGCGAGGAGAAGCGCCGGTCGAGCCCGTACTTCGAACGAAGGTTACGAAATTCGTCGAGCCTGGGATAGCCGGCGGCAAAGCGCTCGGGCGAGACCCGCGCGTCCTTGGTGAGATACACGCGCCCGCCATGATCGGCGGTGATCGCATCGAGCCGCTCGAGCAGCGCGAAATTGTCAGGGGTCGCGGGGAAATCGAGCGCCAGCGTATAGCCCTCCATCGGGAAGCTGAGCATCCCGAACGAGCCGGGCCCCATGCGCTTCAACACCGCGAGGAAAGATCCGGCGCCCGCAGCGGAAATCGCCTCGAGCAACCGGCGCATGCCCTGTTCGCTTGTCGCGAGCGGAAGGACGGACTGGTACTGCACAAAGCCCTGGCGGCCGTAGATCCGGTTCCACTCGAAGATCGCATCGAGCGGGTAGAAATAGGGATCAAGATCGACCACCGCGTGGCCCGGGCGCTGCATCGCGTAATAGAGATGGTTGAACATCCGCACGTTGAAGCCGCTCAAGGCAAAGCTCGGGAAATCGATCGGGATCGTCTTGGGCTTGCGGTTGGGGCGAGCGAGTGGCGCGGCGCGGCGCGCGGGGTCGAGATCGCCCGGAAGCGCATGCTCGCCCAGCAGGATCGCCGAACGGCCAAGGCTCCTGCCGGTGGCCATGCAGTCTATCCACGCTACCGAATAGGTCGATCCGTGCGACTGTTCGAAGACTGCGAGCGCCTGTTCGAGGTCGGGCACGCGGATCGTGCGCTGGCGCATGAACGCGCTTTCGACCTTCAGCATGCGGAAAGACGCGCGCACGATGATGCCGGTGAGCCCCATGCCGCCGCAGGTCGCGGCAAACAGATCGGTGTTCTGTGTCGGCGAGCAGCGCTCCACCCGGCCATCACCAAGGTCGAGATCAAACCAGTCGACATGGTCACAGAACGATCCTGCGACATGGTGGTTCTTGCCGTGCACGTCGCTGGCGATCATGCCACCTATGGTAACCTGCCGTGTGCCGGGAGTAACTGGCGGAAACCAGCCTCGGGGAACGAAGGTTGAAACGAGATCGGAGAGCAGTACGCCCGCCTCGCAGGTCAACGCGCCGGTGATCTCGTCGAACGCAATCAGCCGGTCGAGCCTCAGCATGGCGATGGTGGCATCTGTGTTCAGGCTGGCATCGCCGTAAGAGCGGCCGTTGCCGCGCGCTATGCTGTTGGGCAGCACACACAGCGTCTCGTGAAGCCCCTGCGGGTTTGCGGGCTGCCACACAGAGCACTTTCGCACCGGATAGCGGCCCCAGCCAGAGAGGGATTCGGTATGGGGCATCAGTGGAAGGCCACAGATGCGTCAGTGGCGGACAGACACGTGCGTGTCATCACGCCGGCCTTGGCTGCGTGAACACATAGCGACGATCGAGCTGGTACTTGATCGCATAGCCCAGCACCAGCCCGGTCACAGCTCCGGCCTCGCGTGCCATATGGGTCTGCCAGACCAGCCAGGCCACCGTCTCGAAACCCCAGAATATCAGCGTGGTGAAGACCCCGGTGGCGGCATATAGCCCGAAGGTTCCGGCCTGCCCGGCACGGGCGTGGGCGGCACCTGCGAAGATCCATGTTCTGTCGAGCGCGTATTTGACCACCAAGCCGATAATCGTACCACCCGCCAAGGCCGGAATATAGGCGTTCGGAAAGACCGCCAGCGACAGCCGCTGGGTGGCGAGGTTGGCCAGGATTGCAAGCACTGCAAACGCCGCGTAGCGAAGCAGCAGTGCCAGGCCCGTCATGCCACCGTTCCTGCAAAGGCCAGCAGTCCCACTATCATGCCGCAGCAAAGGCTCGTGCGGTCGCGCATCGCGAACACCACGGGATCATCATGCATCGCGCCACGATGGGTCATCAGCGCGATACGGTTGCTCCAGAAAAGCAGCACGAGACAGACACCCCAGAGAAACTCCGGATGACGGTAGAGCTGCTGGACAGGCTCCGAATTTGCATAAAGCGCAAGGACCAGGACAGATACAAGGCCAGACGACACCATGATGTTGCCAACGATGCTCCGGTCATCGACGCAGTAGCCTCGGCCCGTTGCGATCGATCGGCCCGTCGCAGCCCCATCGACCAGCTCTGCGTAGCGCTTCACCGCTGCCAGCGAGAAGAAGAAGAACATCGAAAAGGCGAGCAGCCAGAGCGACGAGGGCACGCCGGTTGCCGCGCTCCCTGCCAGAACACGCAGCGTATACAGCACAGCGAGCGCGCAGATGTCGATCATGGCAAGCCGCTTGAGCTTGACCGAATAGATGATCGTCAGGGCGCTGTAGAGACACAGGACAGCAAACAGCTCGATCCCGCCTGCCAGGGCCACCAGCGCGCCCGCCGCCCCCAGAAGCGGGACCATCCAGGTGCCGTGGACAAGACGGATGCGGCCCGATGCGAACGGCCGCAGGCACTTGCGCGGGTGTGCACGGTCAGCTGACAGGTCGAGCAGGTCATTGAGAATATAGGTGGCCGAGGCCACAAGGCTGAAGGCCAAGAAGCCAAGCACCGCCTGAAGCGCGGTGGCCAACCCGAACTGGTGTGCGGCCAGCATGGGCAGGAACACCAGCACATTCTTGAGCCACTGATGTGGCCGCATGGCCTGTATATAGTCCGCCAGCCTTGCTTTGCGGGCAGGTAGATGGATGGCATCGGCAACCAGCCGCTCGACCTTCGCTTGAAAGGCCTTGCTTGAGTTGATGGTGATGGCCCCGGCGGCACCCTGCCACACGGGAAAGTCGGCAGGTGCATCGCCAATGTAGCTGTACCCGCCAGGCCCGAATGTCTCGTCCAGAAACCGGGCCTTTCTGGCTCCGGTCAGATTGATGCTGCCTGATGAACCGTGTGCGGCATCGAAGATACCCAGATGCAAGGCGACGGCGTCGGCCATCGCCTGGGTCGCACCTGTGACCAGCGCAACCCTGCCACCACGCTCACGCCATTGCTCGATCAGCGCGAGAACTTCAGGATTATAGGGTAGCCGCGCAGGATCGATCGCACTGATCTCACCCAGCTTCTGCTTGAGTGCCAGCCTGCCTCTTGTCAGTGTCCGCACAGCCTCGATCGGCGTCTGCCACTTGACCGACCAGGCGAGCCAGAAATTCTCCAGCAGCGAGTCGGTCTGGATCAGCGTGTCATCAAGGTCCACGACGAGCGTCAACTTGCTGGGATTCCAGTTTGCGATGCTCATTCCGGCCTCTTGATCTGCTTCAGGCGAAGGCTCCTTGCCTGCAGGCCCTCACTAGATGCACGATGCCTTAAATATAGTTAACAAATCGCTCTCATGCGCTTGATCTGCATCGAACAGCGGCCGCGCTGCGCAACCGGCCATATCATCCCGGTGATGCTTGCAAACCCAGTGAGTGAACCGCACCAAACAGGTGTGCCACAAAGGGCAGCGCAGCTTAGGGCCTCCGTGATGCAGGTTTGAGGAGCAGCCCATGCGCGTCACTTGCCCTCCTGACGGGTCAAAGAGCGCACTGGCTCACCCGTCATCCTGTGGCTTGCAGCCGACAAGCTGCCTCCTCAGCATTTCCCTGAAATGTAGCAGTGCCGGGTTCTTGTTGGCTTCACACCAGTGGAGTGCAAAATCCAGATGCGCCAGGCCATGGGCATCGTAAACCTGCCGGCATTGCACCGCCTCGGTCAGGTGCGATGTTACCGGCTGTATCGTCAGTGTCGCCTTTCCGGTTATCGAGACAAGCCCGAGAATGCTTTCCGGACCGGTCTCCTGAAATCCAACATCCGTTTCTGCCGCCATGTCGCCAAGTCGCAACATCAGAATGTTGCGGATAACCGGCCCAAGTCCCCCTGCAGGCAGTACGAAGTGTGCCTGCTTCAGATCAATCCATCGGATTGGATCGACCTTTGCCAGGGTGTGGCTTGATGAAAAGCAGACCCACAAAGGTTCACTCCAGAGGGGCATTTGCATTTCATCTCTGCCGCGCTGGCCGCAGGGCGCTATAATCGCATCCACCAGTCCAGCGCGCAGAGCCTCAAACAGCTGCTCTGGCGAGCGTTCATAGCCATCGAACTGAACATCCGGGTGCTCTTTCAGGAAATCGCCTATGGGCAGGGCAAGGGCACCTGAGAATAGAGAGCCGCTGTAGCCCAGCGCCAGGCGCCCCTGGCGCCTCTTTTGCAAAGCCTGCGCATGTCGCTGCAGACCGTCCAGGTCATCGATAATCTTGCGGGCCGCGTCAAGAAATGGTCGGGCCACGTCTGTTGGACATGCGCCGCGTGTCGTCCTGTCAAATAGCCGAAAACCAAGCTGATCCTCCAGTCGAAGAACCTTCCGGCTCAGTGTCGACTGCTTCATGTTGAATGCCGTTGCCGCCCGCGCAAAGCTTCGCTCATCGGCAGCCATGACAGCATAGCGAAGATGCCGAACTTCGATCACGCTGCGCCGCCCACAAGAGCCGGAGGGCCACCTAGCGAATATGCGGCTGCACTGCGCCAGCGCGCGGAAAGATGAACGGTCAGCGGAGCCATGATCACCCGCCAGAATTCAGTCATTCGACAATCAAGCCAAGCCAATTCGCTATCAAGGCTTGAGCGCTTGCGGCCCTTTCCTGCATCCGCGTTTCGCATGAACCGGTCGCCCAAGGCCTGCAACTGGTGCTTATCCACGACATGTGGCGTAACAGCTGCGGTCTGTCCGGGCTGCATCGACCACTTTTGGGGGGCGCCACTTCGCCGGTGATCGCCCTGACTGCTGCGCGGCCTCAACAATTAGCGCGGTCAAGATCGGCGGGCAGTGCGAGATTTGCGCAGAAAGCTGGCGAATCATGCTGACCAAGGCCGCATAGTCGACCGACGATCCGGTGAGTGCCTCTGGCACGGCGATTCGCCACAGCGGTTCGCGAAAGCGGCAATTCCGTGCCGAAATCACGCAAGATTTTGGCGCAAACTGTTCATGTGAAGCACCCACATTCCATTGAAGGGAACATTTTCCGGGTCCAGCTGGATGGGGCTTCGCACACCTGGCGTTGAAGGATATGGACTGTCCGTCGGGTGCCGCGAAATAGGGCACAATGCTCAGAGCCGGGGGACACAGGCAGTTTGGCTGCATGTGTCGGCAGCGCATGGGGTTCAAATAGCGGGCCTTTGTGTACGAAGGTTCCAACACCCGACCCCTCAACCTCTTGACGGGCCCCTCTTGCACAAGGGGTACAAATGTCCGATTTTCAGGATGCTGCCAGTCTGGCTGGCAGCGGGGCGTGGAAACCCTTGTACACTGGCCAGGATATTGGGGCGTGCCTGGGGCGTTGATCCGGGCGGCCCTGTCTGACCTCACGATGGCTCGCCTCGACCGGGCGACCGTTCAGCACTCGGTTTTCCCGGCGGGCGTCGCGCCTGCCGCAGCGCCTCTGGTCTTGAGGGAAAGCCGCTGCCATGGCCGATCGACCCCTTACCGCTTCGGTAACGCGACTTGTGCGCTCACGACGGCCGCGCGACGGTATCGAGGGCCTCTATCGCTCGCATGTCGAATGGTTGCGCCGTGCGCTGGGTTACCGTCTTGGCGGACATGCCGCTGACATCGATGACATTGTTCAGGACGCCTATATCCGGGCCGCGCGCTACAGCGACGACGATGCGCATCGCCACCCCAGGGCACTGCTGCTGCAGATTGCCCTTAATCTGGCGAAGGATCAAAGGCGACGAGATGCGCGCATGCCGGCAAACGGCCTTGCCACACTGGACGATATCGCCCTGGAGGGAGATCAGGAGTATTTGCTGGCACTGAAGCGGACCATTTTGTCCCTGCCTCCCGACTTGCGCCATGTCTTTGTGCTGTCGCGGTTCACCGCAATGACCAACGTGCAGATCGCCGAGCAGCTTGGCGTTTCAGTCAAAACGGTTGAATATCGTATGCGCAAGGCGCTCCTGCTTTGCGCGGAACGGTTGGCGCCATGAACAGCAGCTTGAACAACAATGGTGATCCCGTCGCGGCAAAGGCGAAAGACGAGGCGGCGTCCTGGCTGACGCGGCTGAATTCGCGAGTGGTCGACACCGCTGAACTTGAAGACTTTTTCGCATGGCGACGTGTTCCACACAATGCAGAAGCCTATGACGAACTTGAAGCCCACTGGCGAATGAGCCTCGGGCTGGCCGGCGATCGTGACATCGCACTTGCATTGGATGAAGCGCTCAATGTGGATCATGGTCCGCTCAGATGGGCGGGTCTCAGGATAGCAATGGTTGCAGGACTTGTTGTTCTGCTGGCAGGTGCAGCATATTTCCTGCTGGCTCGCGACACTGTCTTTCAAACCGTGGTGGGAGAACAACGGCTCGTGCAGCTCGAGGATGGCAGTCGCATCCATCTTGATACCAACACCCGTGTCAGCGTTGACATGGGCTCCCAGCGCCTGATCCATCTGCAGCGGGGGCGCGTTCTGTTCGATGTGGCGCATGAGCCTTCCCGCCCCTTTGTGGTGTCGGCTGGAGTCGCGCAAATCCGGGCCTTGGGAACAAAATTCGAGATCGATGGCACGGCAGATCGTGTCCAGGTCGCGCTGGTGGAAGGACAGGTTGAGGTAAGCGCGCAGGCAGCAAGCCCCGGTGTCGCACCGCTGAAGCTCGCTCCGGGTCAGGCAGTGCAGGTGTCTCCTGCCGGGCCTGGCAAGATTGTTCAGGCAGATACCGCAGCCATAACCGCCTGGACGCAGGGACGACTGGACTTCAGCGGGACACCGCTTGCAGCTGCGATAGACGAGGTCAACCGCTACACACGATCCCCGGTTCGGCTCAAGACGACCCGCTGGGCTGGCCAGAGAGTGAATGGTGGCTTTGCGGTCGGCGACGTCCAGGCCTTTGTCGAAGCGGTCACCACACTTTATCCGCTCAGGGCGCAGACCATGGCTGACGGAACAATCGAGCTGCACGACAGATGACGGGGCTGCTGCACACAAAAATCTCCAGAGGGTTTAGGGTTACCCCGCTCTCGCATCGTTAAGGATCTACAGGGACAGGCTTTGCAATCCGGAAGTCGCCCTGAAATCCGACAAACGAGGGAGGAACAGGGTCATGGGTAAAGGGTGTTTGCGGGATCAGGGGTTGAAGCTGCTGACATGCGTCTGTGTTGCAAGCGGCGTCACAATCTCATCGACAATGCCGCAGGTCGCAATCGCCAGATCGGCAGCGCCAGTCCAGCAGTTCGACATTCCTGCAGGCCCTCTTGACCAGGCGCTCCGGCGGTACATGGCCCTGACGGGCAGGCAGCTGCTGTATCCGGCAGCGATCGTCGCCGGCCGTACGTCTACGGCCATCAAGGGCACAATGGATGCGGACCAGGCGCTGCGATCGCTGCTTTCGGGTCAGCCGATAACCATCCGCAGGCGGGGTCGCAATGTGATCGTGCTGGCTTCTGGCCCCACGTTTGAAGCCCGCAAACCGCTCGTGAAAGAACGCAAGCCTGCCAATCGGGCCAATCCAGCGCGGCGCCAGCCCGAGCAGACCAGGGGTCCGGCTGATGCGCGCGAGGAGCTTCCCATCGTCGTGACGGGCAGCAACATCCGCTCATCGGGCATCGGCGTCTCGCCTCTGATCGAACTCACTGCCGAAGACATCGAACGGTCCGGTACCGGAACCATCGCCGAGGCCCTTGCCCTGCTTCCGCAGAATTTTGGCGGCACCGGGAACGAGGACACGAGCCTGACCGGAAGCGACCGCACGATCAACAATCTGGGCCTGGGGTCCAGTGTCAATCTGCGCGGCCTTGGATCAGATGCAACCCTGACACTCGTCAACGGAAGAAGGGTCGCAGGATCGGGAGGGCGCGGAGATTTTGCCGACCTCTCGATGGTTCCGCTTGCAGCAGTCGAACGCATCGAGATCCTGACTGACGGGGCGTCTGCTCTTTACGGCTCTGATGCTGTTGGTGGCGTTGTCAATCTGCTGCTGCGCCGCGACTATGACGGCGCCGAAACACGCTATCGCATTGGCAGCGTCACGCGGGGGGCAAGCCAGGACGTGCAGCTGGGCCAGCTGCTGGGAACGCGCTGGGAGACCGGGCATGTGCTCGCAGCATACGAGTTTCAGCGCCGAGAGGCGCTCGGTTCGGCATCGCGAGACTATACCCGCTCTGCCGACCTTCGACCGATCGGCGGCAATGACTATCGGCTATTCTTTTCCTCGCCTGGCACGGTCGTGGTGCTCGACCCGGTTCGCCGCACATTCGTTCCAGCCTTTGCGATTCCGCCCGGACAGAACGGCACGGCGTTGCGCCCCCAGGATTTTGTATCTGGTCAGAACCTTTCCAGTCCGCGCGCGCAGGTTGATCTGCTGCCCCGGCAGACGCGCCACAGCCTGTTTCTCACCGGCGAACAGCAACTCGCCGACCGCGTCACCTTCTATGCCGAAGCACGGTACACCAACCGCAGGTTCACCCATCTCGCGCAATCGTCCCTGACGGTCATGTCGGTAACCCGCGCAAATCCGTTCTTCGTGTCGCCAAATGGCAGCGCAGTCACCAACATCGCCTATCTGTTCGACAAGGATCTCGGCCCCCTCCAGACCAGGGGCCAGGTTGAAGCCTGGTCCGCCACTGGCGGCATTCGCGCCGATATCGGGGGCGACTGGCAGATTGACGGCTTTGTGTCCTACGCTCGCCAGACGGACCACCGGCACAATGAGAACATCCTCAATGCCACGGCCTTGAACGAGGCGCTCGGAACAACGCCCGACGATCCTCTGACAGCGTTTTCTGCTGCTCGCGACGGCTTTTTCAATCCGTTTGGCGAAGGCCGAAGCAACAACCGGGCGGTGCTGGACTTCATCGGAAGCGGCTTCACCGACGAAAGGTTCAGCAGCGCGCTGGCCAACAGCAGCCTCATTGCCGATGGAACGCTGTTTGAAGCGCCTGCCGGTTCGGTAAAGCTCGCCGTCGGGGCACAGGCCCGCATCGAGGATTTTTCCCGGGCCACTGTCAGCTTCATTTCGGGGCGCAGCCCTGTTGCCGGAATACCAATTGACGCTGACCGGACCGTCCTGTCTGCATTCGCGGAAGTCGCTGCACCGCTGGTGAGCAGTGCCAATGCGATACCCGGAATCGAGCGCCTCGATCTGTCAGCTGCCGTGCGCGCCGAACGCTATTCGGATTTCGGGACAACGCTAAATCCGAAAGTGGGACTTGCCTGGCAGCCAGTCGAAGGTCTCGTCCTGCGCGCAAGTGCCGGCACTTCGTTCCGCGCGCCCGCCCTCCTCGAGGTGCGTGACGCATTCAGAATATCCAATACCCAGCTTCCGGCCATAGGTGGTGGCAACCGCCAGGTTATATCGCTTGGCGGGGGCAATGCCGATCTTCAGCCTGAAACCGCGAGATCACTGACCGTCAGCATGAAGCTGGCCCCTGCTGCATTACCCGGCTTCTCGCTTGAAGCATCGTTTTTCCAGACACGGTTTCGCAACCGGATCGGACAGCCTGCCAACGAGAACATACTTCAGGCGTTGACCAATCCCATCTTCGCACCGTTTGTCACATTCATCGATCCTGCCAACAGTCCGCAGGACCGCGCCAGGGCTGAAGCGCTGATTGCCAACCCCAATTCGACAATCCAGCCCACGATCAACCCTGACCTGTTCAGCGCGATCGTGGACGGGCGCTTCGTCAATTCGGCGCGGGTGGACGTGCGGGGCCTTGACCTTGCAATCAGCCAGCGCTTGTCGCTGGGGGAACACAAGCTGGCTCTTGCTGCCAACGCATCCCTCATGGTTGATTTCAAGGACCAGATTACACCGATTTCGCCCCTGGTCGAACGTGTGGGGACTTTGGGAAATCCTGTGGACTTTCGCACGCGGGCGACGGCCGACTGGTCCTGGCGCAGCCTTGGAGCCAACATCGCCATCAATCATTTCGGTGGCTACACCGACAACATCAGCGCGCCTTCCCGGTCGATAGCGTCCTGGACCAGCCTCGATCTGCAGCTTCGCTTTGTCGCTGATGACACGTCAGACATGCTCAGGGGCGTCACGGCCGCGCTGACAGTGCAGAACATTTTTGACCGCGACCCTCCGTTTGTCGATCGATCGCTGGGGTTTGGATACGATCCTGCAAACGCAGATGTCCTGGGACGGTTCGTGGCGCTCCAGCTCAAGAAGCGCTGGTAAGCCGTCACTATCCCACCGTTCCGCGCTCAACTGCCTGAGAAATGGAAATCACCATGCGCGCATTATGGCTTGCGCCGCTTTGGCTTGTCTCGGCAACGCCCATCGCCGCCAAACCTTACAGTCTCGACGACATGCTCTCTGCCCAGAGCTACGGAAAGGCTGTCTTCGATCCTCATGGCAACTGGGCGGTGCTGGAGAAGTACCGCCCCTATGAAACTGCGGCAGCATATCATTTCGACGCCTTCAACAAGCGCATGCTCGGACAGATCATGCGAGTCGATCTTGCCGGAGACGGACAGCTCACCGAACTGTTTCCCCAATCCGATGCTGCCGGCTACTGGGTGGGCAGCGCGTCGCCGGATGGCGCGCGTCTCTCGGTCTTCAGGCTTTCGGCAGAACGGCTGGCGCTTGGCATCGTCGACATGAAAAGTTCGCAGGTTCGCTGGCTGCCTGTGAACCCCGTCACGGCCCTGCTCAATCCCATTCCGATCTGGCGCGACAATCGGCGTCTTCTGGTGATCGCGTCACAGCGCCAAGGGCTATCCTATCCACTCGATATCGGAAGTCGTCTGCAGCGGGGTCTCCCCGCGCTGTGGCGGCGCTCGGCGACCGGAAAGGAGGCCGGTGTATCGGTTGTCGAGAGCAGAGCAGTGGCATCAGCTGGCCATTTCGAGCAACGCCAGGTTCTGGAAATCGACGTTGTCACCCATGCCAGTCGGCTCATTACCAACGGCACGATCGTGGACATGGCACTTTCTGCAGATGCCAGAGCGCTTTCTGTCACAGAGGAACAGGACGATCGCCGACCACAGCGCGATGCCCTGGTGGCTCCAAGCGATCGCCCCCGGGAGCACCGGATCCGCATACTTTCGCTTGGGAACGGCCTTTCCAGGAGCGTGTGCGCAGCATGCGATACCATGCCGGGCCTGATGCGCTGGGCGAACGAGGAAGCCTTGCTCCTTTTCTTTGCCCGTAACCCCGGCGATGCCTGGTCCGCAGGGCGGCTGCATGTGTTTGACGCAAGAAGTGGCCGCTCACAGGATATTCAAGGGACGAAGGTCCACCCCTGGCTGCCCGAGGACGACACGGGCGCACAGATAATCCGGGCCGGCTGGCAGGGGCGCAAGGTTCTGGTGCTTTCGAGGCAAGCAGACGGCACACTCAATTGGCATGTACTGACCGCCGGTCGAGCGCGTTTGCCAGCGCTGCCATGTCAGCCGGTTCAACTGTTCGGTACCGGCGACACCCTTCTTGTGCCATGTCCGGACGGACTGTGGCAGGCGGACACGGTGCATGCTGCACGCAGGATCGGCAAAGGACCTGTGCGCCTGGACCAGTCCACCCAGGAGACATTCGATGTCGGGATTTCATCCCGGTACGCTGGAACATTGGCAACGGCGGGGAGATCGGTCGCGATATCCTCTGGGTCCGGGCAAAGCCGCGTGCACGCGCTCGACGACCTGCGAGGCGCCGGTGCCGCCATGCCCTCGCGCGCAAGCCGACTGCTGGGGTATTCCGCCAGATCGCAAAAAGGACTGGCGATCTCCCGGTCGGAAAACGGCGCCAGCGGCCTTTGGCTATTGCGCGCGACCGACGCGCCAATCCAGATTGATGCGATCAACACCCACCTCGATGCCGTCGAACTGCCCCGGGCACTGGCTTTGCCGGCGACCAGAGACGGCACGGTCCATTGGCTTTTTCTTCCCGGGGGCGCGCAGCCTGACAGGTCGCGTCCCCTGGTGATCATGCCGTATCCCGGCACGGTGTTCCCCAGAGGTGGCGCTGCCCCTATCACCCCTGATGCAGTGGCCAGTGCGGTCAATCCGCTTCTGGTCACCGGCCTGGGTTATGCCGCCCTGGTCCCCAGCATGCCCCATGATCGTGATGCAGGAGAGCCGTCACGCGAGCTGACGGGGCTGATCGAGTCCGCAGCGGATGCCGCCCTTGCATCGGGCTATATCGATCCATCCCGCATGGCAGTCTATGGTCACAGCTTCGGCGGATACTCTGCCTTGGTCGTTGCTGCGGGCAGCAAACGCTTTTGCGGCATCGTCGCAGGCGCCTCCGCTCCCGATCTTACCCTCCAGCACGGCCAGTTTGCGCCCTACGACCAGGTCCATATGGCCGACGGGTTTCCGCTCGGCTCAAGTTTCGGATGGGCGGAGTCCGGCCAGGCGAGGCTCAAGGTGGCCCCATGGCAGGATAGCGACCGCTATTTGCGCAACAGCCCATATTATTCGCTCCAGGCAATTCGGACCCCCGTCCTGCTGATCCATGGAGACCTCGACTCGATCGCGGCCATGGGTCCAGAACGCATGTTCTCCGGCCTCTATCGGACCGGGGGCGACGTGACCCTGCTACGTTACTGGGGAGAGGGGCATGTCATCCGCAGCCCGGCGAACATTCGTGACATGTGGAGGTTCCTGGCTGGCTGGCTCTCGAATCAGGCCAAGTGTGCTCGCCATCTCCGGAAAGGACAGGTGCTCCCGCCTGAAACGGCATCCCCAGCTACTCCTGGCTGACCAGGCAGGAAGACATGTTTCAACGCAGAACGCCTGGCTTGAGGCCACCGGGACGCGGCGCGCTCTGTCTGTGGAGCCGAGGTGCCTTTTGCTCCAGCCATGTCTCGGCGAAGGTATCGCGCTTGCGAACATGCTCGGCCAGATCGCGGCATAGCCGTGTCATGCCTCCGATGATGGCACCTGATTCAAGATAGACGATATCTTCGCCAAGGTCGTCGTTGAGCTCGCTGAGCGCGATCATGACGATCTGCATCAATTTGTTGTCGGCACAGCGTTCGGCAAACTCGGGTGACTGCATCGGGCCTACTGCAAGCAGAGCAACCGGGTCACAGTTGGTTGCTTCGGCAAAGCGCAGCAGTCGATCGTAAGTGATCCGGCCCTGACCCGCCTCAAAATGCTCGTATGAACGAACCGGCATCTCCATGGCCTGCGCAATCTCCGAAGTACGCATCCGGCGTGACTTGCGTATTGCGCGCAGCGCAGTCGCAAGAAGAGCCATGTCTCCGCCACCTTCTTTTGACCGTTCCGTCATGCGACCCCCGCTCTCTGGCTGCAACCCGTTCTCCAGTATCAGACAAAGCAATCCCATCTTATCTCTGAAATGGTCGTTTGAAAAGGCTCGACAGGATGGCCGGATCTTGGCGGAAAACCGGCATTTTTTCTCGGTCATCGATCCATTTTTCTACGCTTGAACGGCCACTCCTTGCGTAATTGGTTCATTTGAGAGCTGACACACCTCCCCGTCAATTTGCTCACGACACAAAGAACCAGGGACAAGGACATTCTTCGTCAACATGTCGGGGATCGAAATCTTGGTGCATGACGGAGAGAGGCATTGGCGGATCACAGCAGGGCTTTTGGCAAGGCTTACCGAGCGCTGCACGCAGACCTGCGCTCCGGCCGGTTTGCGCCGGGTACCAGAATTGCTGCTTCCGATCTCGGCCCTCGACTCCAGGTCAGCGCCACTCCGATTCGCGAGGCGCTTTCCAGACTTGCAGGCCAGAGCCTGCTGATCGACAGGCCCGCGATCGGATACTTCGTGCCGACTGTCGATCCGATCGAGCTTAAGGACATATACGCTTTTGCAGCAACCCTTGCCCTTGGTGCGCTTGCTACTCTGACCGAAGGCGCGATTGCCGGTCTGGTCAAGAGCCATTCCGAACGATCCCGGCATCGCACCGCAGGCGAACTGGTTCGGGCAATCGGGTCCGCATCACCGAACCTTGTCCTGCAGAAAGTCGCCGTGAATATCGATGACCGGCTTGCTCGGCTCAGCGAGGTTGAAACCCACATGCTGTTGGCAGCAGACCAGAGCGAGGGTAATCTGGAGGACTGGCTCGCCTGGCCGTCCCGTCGCCAAACGGTGCAAGGCATCAGTCGGTTTTATCGTCGGCGCATCCTCGCCGTGATGGAAATCGCAAGCACGGCCTCGCGGACGTTGGGGAACCCCGACAATATAGTGACATAATCATTTGAGTAGTGAGATCGCAAGGCTTCTCTTGGAACAGTCGCAATAGCGGCAACCAACCCAAAGGAGGCTGAAATGAAGCATGAAAACCGGTCGCGGCTGATCCGCCTGGGCAGTATCCGGCGTGACACGAAAGCCCTCGTCTCTGCAGGTCAGCAGGAAGAATTCCTGCCGATCCTGTCCTATCTGTGACGACGTGGCGGGGTGACCTCCGGGTCACCCCGCTCGAGTTCCGGCAATGCGTCTTGGCCCCGCCCCCCATGTAAGAATTGCCGTGGTCGATGGCGATCTTGTGGTGTTCGATATCGAGCAGGATGATTATCTTGCCGTGCCTCGCAGTGATGCAACCGAAGTCGTCAACGCGCTGTATGGGCAGGCATATCGCCGTGAAGATGCGGTCCTGACCGAACTGGTCGAGCAAAGGCTGATCATGTCCCGGTCCGCTGATTGGGAGCAGCATCCCAGGCGCAGGCCTGCCGATTTGCCCAAGGCTCGCTCGGCCGCCCCCAGATTTCGTAACATCATGGCATTTGTGCGGGCCGCGCTGGGTACCTATGTCGCCCTTCGACGGCATGACACCGGATGGGCCAAGATGCCTGAACCCCGCGGCAGTCCGGCAAACCCCTCTCCTGACGAGCTGGCTTGCCTGGTCGCTCAGTTTGAAAGCTGGCGCATATTTGTGCCGCGTACCGGGCGCTGCCTCGTGCAATCGATGATGCTCATCCGGTTTCTGACCTGTCTGAACATAACAACAGAATGGGTTTTCGGCGTCAGGACTCACCCTTTCGAGGCACATTGCTGGGTGGAGCGCGAGACGTTGATCCTCAACGATGCGGCCGACCATGCCCAGTGGTTCACAGTCATTGCACGGTTCTGAACCCCCTGCATTCTGCGCTGTGATCGCGCGGCAAGCGGGCAACTGCGCAACCCCCGGGGTGCGCCGGCTCGCGCAAGAGCTGACAGATCAGCTGGCACCGCTGCAATCTGCGCTCGAGAATCCCGGCTTTGCGCTCCTGACGCCTCCGTCGACACCTGTGATACTGTCGGATGACAGGAGTCTCGCTGTGGTCGGAGAGGTGTTTGCGCGTGGCGTGTTACCACCTTGCAGCATCGTTGCACCCTTGTCCGGCAGTGATCCTTGGCGCGCGGCTTCAACCGTAAGCGGGAGCCTGTGGGGTCGTTACGCCATGATCTGTTCCAGCCTGGATGGAGAAACATGTGCCTGGCTGCGGGACCCGTCAGGCAGTCAGCGTCTGTATGCCTGGAATCTTGGCGCGCACTTCGTTCTGACAGACGAAATTACGTTGCCGCTGATGGAGTGCCTCGACCTCAGACCGAGAATTGACTGGCACCGGCTATCCCAGCTGATTGCTCAAACCGAAATGGCATCAGCTTTCAGCGCTCTGCAGGATGTCGAAATCGTGACACCAGGCAGGCTTGAGGTCTGCGCACATCACCAGGTGACACGTCATGTGGTCTGGACACCTGCAAGCTTTGCTCAATCCCCCACTCCCGCCGATCCCGGCGAATTCCGTCAGACAGCATCACAGTGCATCGACCACTGGCTCAGTGACCATCGAAGGGTAACCGTAGAGCTCTCGGGCGGTCTCGACTCGTCCCTTGTCGCAGGGTTGCTGGCAAATGCAGCAAACCGCCCCAGCATCCAGGGCCTCAACATCATCCCTCAGTCGCCCGGCGGCGATGAGAGCATCTACGCGCGTTCGGTGTCGGAAAAGTGGGGCTTTGGCCTGATCGAAACCGCAGTCTGTCCCTCGGAACTCGATTATCTCGGGTTGCTGGATGGCACACTGACGGTAGAGCCTCCCGTTTACGGGCTCGATGTCCTGGCTGACGGACTGTCTTGCGATCTGGCGGACGCATTTGGCGCAACCCGAATCTTCAGTGGTCAGGGCGGCGATGCCGTCTTCTTTCAGCCGCACACGCCGATTGTCGCAAGCGACTATCTGGCAGCGCATGGGCCGACGCCGACTTTTGGCCGGCTGATCAGGTCCTGTGCAAAGGCTAGCAACAGGTCGGTCTGGACTGTCGTCAGAAAGGCTGCGTGGCCAGACCCGACACTCGACCGTCGCCCATTGCCATTGGGCCTTGGCGGACCTCTGGCCCAAATGGCATGGGAAGATGAAGGTCTGACCCACCCTTGGGCAGAAGAGGCCGCCGATCTGCCCGCCGGAAAACGGATGCAGGTCGCGATGCTTGCAAACTGCCAGCTGTTTCACCGGGCAACGCGAACCAGCCGTCACGGGAGGCTGGTCCACCCTTTGCTTTCCCAGCCTTTGGTGGAACTGTGCCTGCGCACAGCACTGTGGGAACTGGTTCCGGATCGCCGCGAGAGAGGTTTCATGCGTGACTGCTTCGAACAGGCGCTGCCCGGGCCCGTACGCAACAGGCGTGGGAAAGGGGAGGCCTCTGGCTTTTACAACCGTGCAATTGCAACCCATCTGGCAACACTACGGCCATTCCTCCTCGATGGGGTATTGGCGAGCAAAGGGCTGATATCGCCCGAAGCGCTAGCGGGATTGCTTGATGTCGAGCATTTGATCTGGAAAGACGACCATCCGATCATCGGATCGCTTGTTGCGCTGGAGATCTGGGCGCGGCAGTGGTCTTGAGCACACAGCGCGGACCAGTGCCCGCGTCATCCTGGACGAGATGCTGCAATCATCCGGGGTCGAAATGTGAATCCGTGTGACCAGCAAGGAACGGGGCAATATGGTCATTCCACTGTCCCAGAGCTGCGGCCTTTTCCTTTTTCCAGTCATGGCGCTGATAAACTCCCGCAACGCCCGCGCGCGACCCGCTGACATGATTGAGGACCGCCTCTGTGACCTCGAAACGAACCCCAAGGCGCTGAAACCCGGTTGCCAGTGTACGACGAAGATCGTGCAGTCGCCAAGGAGCGACAGGTTCGCCGCCATCTTCGGCAAGACAGCGGTCAATCTTCTTCTTGCCCTTGTCATAGGCAGTGAACCGGGCCCCCGAAGAGGTGGCAAAAACCTTGCCCTGCCGCGGCCAGTTTTGGCTTTGCGCAACCTCATCCAGCACGGATACCGCCAGAGCGTTCAGCGGAATCAAGTTTGGCTCACCATTCTTGGAGCGGTCTCCCGGAAGGGTCCACAGCAGTGCGTGCCTGTCGAGCTCGCTCCAAGTCAATGACGACACTTCCTCCCTTCTTTGCCCGGTGACCATCAGCAGGCGAACGATAGGGCCAAAGCAATGGTGAGTATGAAATGTCTGCCGCCAAACCCGCCCCAGCTCATCATTGGATAGCCATCTGTCACGCGCCTTGACGGGAGGTGGCGTCTCCATTCCCTCCATAGGGCTGCGTTCGATATCGCCACGGCTGACCGCCCAGCGGAACAGCCGTCGCAAGACAGCAAAGACATTCCGCCGGTTTGCAACCTGATGCGCGGGCATACGGTCAAAAACCGCGACCACGTCAAATCGCCTGATCTTGGGAAGCGGTTTGCTGCCGAGAACGGGTTTGACGTAAAGCCTCAGCGAGCGCTCCACGAGACGGTTCCAGCTGCCGCTTTCGCAGGCATTCTGGAACAGGTCGGCATAGTGTGCGAATGCCAGATCAACCGCTTCACGGCGCCTTTGCTTGTCAGCCTCGACAGGATCGATGCCCTGGGCGATGAGCAGCAGAAGGCGAGACGCTTCCTCTCTGGCGGTGACCGGGGTCCACGGCGAACCATGAGGCCCGATGGTATAGCGTCTGGTTGTGGATTCTCGTCCTCCCATGCGAAATTGCAGGATGTACGAAACCGCACCCGATCTCGTGATCTTCGCACCAAACCCCTTGATGCCATCATCCCACAGAAAGCCCTCCGCGCCATGTGCGATCAAGGCATCAATGGTCCGTTTTGTGATTTTGCCGCTCGCCATGTTTACGGTCTCCAAACCCGGCGTCCAGCAATCACCCAGCAATCACCGGGTAATCACCGCGGCGGAAAACGCCGCCAAGGCTTGAGAACTGTAGCGCTTTCAAATCATTGAGTTAACAGGCTTTTCCTTCGCCACAGGCACTCTCACTTACGCCTGTACCTGAAGTACCAGACCTCGTGCCCCTGCGCGCGCGCCTTGGCCTCATAGCGGGTTTCGGGCCAGCCGCCGGGGCGGACGAGAAAGTCCTTAGGGTTCTCGCATAGCCAGTCGAACTGCGGATGGCCGTTCATCACCATCATCGCATGCGCGACATAGATCGGGTGATCGGTGCCGAAGCGGAATTCGCCGCCGGGCTTCAGCTTGGCCGCGATCAGGTTCACCGGGCCCGAATTCATCATCCGCCTTTTGGCGTGGCGCGCCTTGGGCCAGGGATCTGGGTGGAGCAGATAGACGAAGCTCAAGCTTCCATCGGGAACCCGCTCGAGCACGTCGATCGCATTGCCCATGTGCAGGCGGATGTTGGCAAGAGCGTGCTCGCGGACATGCTGCAGCGCACCGACCACACCGTTGAGAAACGGCTCTGCGCCGACAAAGCCGTGATCGGGCAGCATGTCGGCGCGATACGCCATATGCTCGCCCGCGCCGAAGCCGATCTCGAAGTGCAGCGGGCGATTGTCGCCGAACAACCGCTCGGACGTGATCTCGCCGTCTTCAGGCACGGTGATCTGCGGCAGCAGCCGTTCGACCAGATCGGCCTGGCCGATGCGCAATTTGTGGTTCTGCTGGCGGCCATAGAGCCGCCGCACGGATACAGGATCACCGGGTTTGTACGCAGTCATGCGCCATGCGCTTAGCGAACGACGCTCGCGATGCAAGCGGCTATCGCCCGGCGCGCATGGGTGATTGACGTTTTCTATCGCTGTGCTGCGACGGTCCGAATGGCTTGCGGCTTGTGCCAAAGCCGGGTCTTATTTACAGTCGTGTCAATGACTGACAGCGCCCCCCCCGCCTCGCCCGGGTCCGTATCGAGCGACCAGCCGATCTGGACAACGCATTACAACCACCCTTGCGCGTGGGACCAGCAGTTCCCGCCGCTGTCGCTGCCCGAGATGCTGTTCCGCTCGGCCGAGCGCAAGGGAACGGCGCCTTTGCTCGATTTCATGGGCCGCAAGTACAGCTATGCCGAAACCGCTCAGGGCGCGCGCCGGGTGGCCAAGGGGCTGCAGGCAATGGGCGTGGGCAAGGGCGACCGCATCGGGCTGTTCCTGCCCAACGTGCCGCATTATGTCGCGGCCTATTATGGCGCGATGGCGGCAGGGGCGACGGTGGTCAATTTCTCGCCGCTCTATACCGTGGACGAGCTGGCGCATCAGGTCGCCGACAGCGGTACGACGATCCTGTTCACATTGTCCGCAACAGCGCTCCTGCCCACCGCGCTCAAGGTGCTCGACCAGTCGGGGCTGGAGCGGCTGGTTGTGGGCTCGGTCGCAGGCGCGCTGCCGGCGGGCAAGGCGCTGTTCTACCGGTTGTTCAAGGGCAAGGAGACCGCCGAGCGGCCCGACGACCCGCGCATCACCAGTTTCTCGTCGCTGATCGACAATGACGGGGCGTATACGCCGGTGCCGATCGATGCGACCCGCGACATCGCGCTGTTCCAGTACACCGGCGGCACCACCGGCACCCCCAAGGGCGCGATGCTCAGCCACCAGAACCTCTCGGCCAATGCCCGGCAGGTCAATGCGATCGATCCGCGCAAGGACGACGCCGACGACCGCATCCTGGGCGTGCTGCCGTTCTTCCACGTCTTTGCCAACACCTGCGTGCTCAACCGCACCGTGCTGAACGGCGGCGAGATCGTGATGCTGCCGCGCTTCGAGGCGGTGGCGGCGCTGAAGGCGATCACCCGCACCAAGGTTACCGCGCTCCCCGGGGTGCCGACCATGTACCAGGCGCTGCTCGACAACCCCCAGATCGCGAAGACCGATTTCGCGTCCTTGCGCGCCTGCATCTCGGGCGGCGCACCGCTCGCGGCAGAGGTCAAGGCGCGGTTCGAGGAGGTCACCGGCGCGAATGTGGTCGAAGGCTATGGCCTCACCGAAAGCAGCGGCGTGGTTTCGACCAACCCCTATGAAGGGCTCAACAAGCCCGGCACCATCGGCCAGCCGCTGCCCGGCACGATCGTGCGGCTGGTCGACAAGGAAGACCCGACGAAGCAGGTCGCCCCGGGCGAGCCGGGCGAGATCATCTTTGCTGGACCGCAGGTGATGCGCGGTTACTGGAACCGGCCCGATGCGGATGCCGAGGTGTTCATCGGCGAATTCCTGCGCACCGGCGATGTCGGGCAGATCGACGAGGACGGCTATATCCGCATCGTCGACCGCATCAAGGACATGATCGCGGTGGGCGGGTTCAAGGTGTTCCCAAGCCAGATCGAGGAGGTGCTGTATCGGCACCCTGCGGTCAAGGAGGCGCTGGTGATCGGAATCCCCGATCCCTATCGCGGCGAGAGCCCCAAGGCGTTCGTCGCGTTGCAGGACGAGGCCGAGGTCGATGGCCCGGCGCTGATGGCATGGCTGAACCCGCAGCTGGGCAAGCACGAGCGCGTCGCCGCAGTCGATGTCCGCGATGCACTGCCCAAGACGCTGATCGGCAAGCTCGACCGCAAGGAGCTTCGCCGGGCCGAAGGAATCACCGCCTGATCGCCCGGACGGCGGTCAGGTTAACGCCCCTTGCCAAGCTGTCATGTGAGTGACACACTCATTCTGGTGCAGATTTTCAGACTCTGCCCGAGGCAGTCATGGGGGACATGATGACCAATGCTATCGAAAGGCGGTTCGAGGCCGCGCGCTATAATTCCACGCTCGTCAAATCCGCCACGCCCGAGACGGTGTGGGAGCGACGAATCAGCAACCATGTGGCCTATGCGCTGCTCGCCTATACCGGCCTGCAGATCTTCGTGGTGATGGGCGCGATCAAGGGCGAGGGCATGTCGATCCTGCCCTATCTGGGTCTGGTCGTGCTGGTCGGCCTGGTCATCCCGCTGTGCCGACGGGTGGAAAAGCGCTGGCAGACGCTGTCGCGCAGCGATGCCTCCGAAGCCACGCTGACCGCCGCCTTCCGCAGCGATCGGCTGGGCATCTGGCTGTTCGCGATCGGCTTTCCCTTCGCCTTTGTGGCACTGGTCAAGGGTCTTGCGGCGCTGTTCTGAACCGCGCCGGTTCGATTGACCAACGTACACCAGCAGCTTAAACGCTGCTGATGCAAACCCCCGAACAAGCCAGGGATCTGGCGCACGATCTGGTGTCCCGCGCGCTCGCCGCCGGAGCCAGCGCGGCCGACGCCGTCTTCGCCTGCGATGCCTCCACCGATGTGCAGATCCGCCTGGGCGCGCTGGAAGACGTCCAGCGGTCCGAAAGCGCCGCGATCGGCCTGCGGGTGTTCGATGGCATGCGCTCCGCCAGTGTTTCGGGCGCGGATGTCACGGCTGCGGGCCTTGCGACATTGGCCGAGCGCGCGGTGGCGATGGCGCGGCTGGCGCCCGAGGATGCCTATGCCGGGCTGGCGCCTGGAGAGCTGCTGGCACGCGGGCCGCTTCCCGCACTCGATCTGGACGATGAGCAGGACCCCGACCCTGCGCTGTTGCGCGATCTGGCCGAGCGCTGCGAGGCGGCGGCGCGCGCCGTGCCGGGCGTCACCAATTCGGAAGGCGGATCGGCAGGCGCGGTGCGCTCGGTCATGGCGCTCGCCACCAGCCACGGCTTTGTCGGCAGCTATGGCGGCAGCCGCTATGGCATCGGCGCCAGCGTGCTGGCGGGGGCCGAAGGCGCGATGGAGCGCGATTCGGCATCGCACACGGTGCGGTTCCTGAGCGATCTGGAATCGCCCGAGGCCATCGGCCGCCGCGCGGGCGAGCGTGCGGTGGCGCGGCTGGGCGCGGGCAAGATCAGCAGCGGACCGATGCCCGTGGTGTTCGACCGCCGCGCGGGCGGATCGCTGATCGGATCGCTGATCGGCGCGATCTCGGGCAGTGCGATCGCGCGCAAGACCAGCTTCCTGCTCGACAAGCGCGGCAAGGCGATCTTCGACAGCGCGGTGACCATCCTGGACGATCCGCACCGGGTGCGCGGGCTGCGCTCGCGCAGCTTCGATGGCGAAGGCCTGCCCACCCGGCCCTGGCGCGTGATCGACCAGGGCGTGCTCACCGGATGGATGATGGACAGCGCCGCTGCCCGCCAGCTCGGCGAAGCGCCCACCGGCCATGCCGCGCGCGGGATCAGCGGCGCGCCCGCCACCGGTGCCAGCAACCTGCATATGGAAGCAGGGCAAGACAGTCCGGAGGCGCTGATGGCAGGGATCGCAACCGGCATCTATGTCACCGAACTGATCGGCATGGGGGTCAACGGCGTCACCGGCGATTACAGCCGCGGCGCGAGCGGTTTCATCATCCGCGATGGCGCGCTTGCCGAGCCTGTCAGCGAGATCACCATCGCGGGCAATCTGATCGACATGTTTGCAGCGCTGGTGCCCGCAGACGACCTCAAATTCCGCTATGCGGTCAACGTGCCGACGCTGCGGATCGACGGCATGGTCGTGGCGAGCAGCTGAGCGATGGCGGGGCGGATCACAACAGGGCTGATGCTGGCCGCCAGCCTCGCGCTGGCATCGTGCGGCGGGTGGAGCGACAAGGGCCAGCCGCCGCGCACCGACGATCGCATCGTGGTGCAGCCGCAGCCGTCTTTGGTCACGGTGCCGGTCGAAGCCGAACTCGGCGATCTGGCCCGCGCAATGGAACGCAACGTTCCGCGCCAGCTGTGGCGGATCAACCAGCGCGACCAGATCTGCGTCGCCAGCAAGGGGGTCGATCTGGGGATCGCCACGGTCAAGACGCCCAAAATCAAGTGCAACATCGTCGGCGAGGTCACCCGCGGATCGATCCGTGTCGGCGGATCGGGCAAGGAGCTGCGCTTTTCCTTCCCGCTCACCGCAGTCATTCGCGCCGAGGACATCGGCGGGATCCTCAAGCGCGAGACCGCCACCGCCAAGGCGATGGCGCATGCCGTGGTCCGGCTGGAGCTTGAGAAGGACTGGACCCCGCGCGGTACCGTGAAGCTGAGCTATGACTGGCTGACCGAGCCGCATGTCGATTTCATGGGGCAGAAGATCAGGCTCACCGAGCCGGCCGAGCGCGAGCTGGCGCCGATCATTGCGAAGCTGGAGCGCGAGCTGCCCGGCGAGCTGGGCAAGATCGGCATCCGCCGTCAAATCGGCCAGGCCTGGGCGAGCGCCTTTACCTCGGTGGTGCTCAACGAGCGCAATCCGCCGGTGTGGATGCGGATCACCCCGCGCGAGCTGCAATATGGCGGCTATGAGGTCGCCAATGGCCGGCTGCGACTGCGGCTGGGGATGCGCGCGCTCACCGAAACCTATGTCGGCAAGCGCCCGAAGCCTCGCCCTGCGACCGCGCTGCCGCCGATGGCGCCGCTGGCGGGCACGCCGGGCGAGCTTGCCTTCTTCCTGCCGGTGTTCGCCGAATATGGCGAGCTCGAGCCGGTGCTGATCCGCGCGCTGCGCAAGCGATCAAGGCGCCCGTTCATGGTGCCAGGGCTCGAGCCGGTCGATGCGACGTTCAAGGCGGCGACGATCTATGGCACCACCGGCGGGCGGATCGCGGTGGGGCTTACCTTCAGCGCGCACGAACGCGGCAGCAGGACCCCGACCTCGGGAACGGTGTGGATGACCGGCAAGCCGGCCAACGCCGAGGATTCGCGCCGGGTGGGCTTCACTGATTTCGGCGTCACCGGCACCACCGACATGACCGGGGGCGATCTGATCCTCGACATGATGAACGCGCCCGGCGTCGCGCCGATGATCGCCGAGCTGCTCGCACAGAATTTCGAGCGCGATTATGCCGAGCTGCTGGGCAAGGTCGACCAGGCGATCGCTGCCAAGCGCAGCGGCGACATCGTCATCCATGCCGATCTGAAGCGCGCACGCACCGGGCAGCTTCAGGCCGCGGGCGCAGGGCTGTACCTGCCGGTCTGGGCCAGCGGCACCGCGAGCGTGACGATCGCGCCCTGAGGCCCGGTCAGCGCGTCAGGCGCGCGGCGTGCCAGCGCAGATGGTCTTCCATGAAGGTCGAGATGAAATAGTAGCTGTGATCATAGCCTGGCTGCATCCGCAGCGTGAGGTCGATCCCGGCCTTTGCGCACGCCTCGGCGAGCAATTGCGGCTTGAGCTGTTCGGCCAGGAAATTGTCGGCCTCGCCCTGATCGACCAGAAGTTCAGGCACCCGCGCTCCATCCTCGATCAGCGCGACCGCATCGTGAGCGCGCCACGCCGCGCGATCGTCGCCCAGATAGCCGCCCAGCGCCTTCTGGCCCCAGGGCACCTGCGAGGGCGCGACGATCGGCGCGAACGCCGAGACCGCCTTGAACCGCTCGGGCAACGTCAGGCCGATGGTCAGCGCACCATGGCCGCCCATCGAATGGCCCATGATCGACTGGCGCGTCATGTCCGCGGGGAAGCAGTCGCCGATGATCGCAGGCAGCTCCTCGGTGACATAGCTCCACATCCGGTAATGCTGCGCAAAGGGCTCCTGGGTCGCATCGACATAAAAGCCCGCGCCCAGCCCGAAATCATACGCGCCGTCCGCATCATCGGCGACACCTTCGCCCCGCGGGCTGGTGTCGGGCGCGACGAAGATCAGCCCGAGCTCAGCGCAGGCGCGGCGGAACTCGCCCTTTTCGGTGACATTGGCCTGGGTGCAGGTGAGCCCCGAGAGATACCACACCACCGGCAGCTTCGCGCCCTCGGCATGATCGGGCACGAACACCGAGAAGGTCATGTCGGTGCCGGTGACCTCCGAGGCATGGCGCAGCACCGCCTGCTCGCCGCCGAAGCTGCGGACGCTGGAGACGGTTTCGACCGCGACCGGCATCAGTAGACCACCACCGAGCGGATCGACTTGCCTTCGTGCATCAGGTCGAACGCGGTGTTGATCTCTTCCAGACCCATGACATGGGTGATCATCGAATCGATCTCGATCTTGCCGGTCATGTACATGTCGACGATCTCGGGCACGTCGGTGCGGCCCTTGGCGCCGCCGAACGCGGTGCCGCGCCAGTTGCGCCCGGTCACCAATTGGAACGGACGGGTGCTGATTTCCTTGCCCGCCTCGGCCACGCCAATGATGATCGAGGTGCCCCAGCCGCGATGGCACGCCTCGAGCGCGGTGCGCATCACCTCGGTGTTGCCGGTGGCATCGAAGGTGTAGTCCGCGCCGCCATCGGTCATCGCGACGATCTTTGCGACGGTGTCCTCGCGGCTCATGCCGCGCGTGTTGAGGAAGTCGGTCATGCCGAACTTGCGGCCCCAATCCTCGCGATCGGGGTTGAGATCGACCCCGATGATCTTGTTCGCGCCGGCAAGCTTGGCCCCCTGCAGCACGTTGAGGCCGATGCCGCCCAGGCCGAAGACCACGACATTGTCGCCTGGCTGGACCTTGGCGGTCTTGGTCACCGCGCCCACCCCGGTGGTGACGCCGCAGCCGATATAGCAGGCGCTCTGGAAGGGCGCGTCCTGGCGGATCTTGGCGACAGCGATCTCGGGCAGCACCGTGAAGTTGCTGAAGGTCGAGCAGCCCATATAATGATAGATCGGCTGACCCTTGTAGCTGAAGCGCGTGGTGCCATCGGGCATCAGCCCCTTGCCCTGCGTCGCGCGGATCGCGGTGCACAGGTTGGACTTGCCCGACAGGCAGGTTTTGCACTTGCCGCATTCGGGCGTGTACAGCGGGATGACGTGATCGCCAGGCTTGACCGAGGTCACCCCGGCGCCGATCTCGCACACGATGCCTGCGCCTTCATGGCCCAGCACGCTGGGGAAAATCCCTTCCGAATCGAAACCTTCGAGCGTGTAGGCATCGGTGTGGCAGATGCCGGTTGCCATGATCTCGACCAGAACCTCGCCCTCTTTGGGGCCTTCCAGATCGAGTTCGACGATTTCGAGCGGCTTCTTCGCTTCAAAGGCAACGGCGGCGCGGGTCTTCATGGGGCGAGGCTTTCCTGGCAGCGTGAGGGGTGACGGCATCCCCTATCATTGCCCCGCATATGCGTTAATATGCTAATTGATAAATAGACTATGGCAGAGGTGGGATAATATGTCGCAATGGGATGGCATCGACGAGTTCATCGCGGCTGCCACCACCAGCTCGTTCACCCGCGCCGCCAAGGCGATCGGCATGTCGCCCACCCATGTCAGCCGCGCGATCAGGACGCTCGAGCAAAGGGTGCAGGCGCAGCTGTTCCACCGCACCACCCGAACCGTGCGGCTGACCGACACCGGGCGCGTGCTGTTCGAACGCTGCGAGCGGATCGCGCAGGAGCGCGATGAGGCGATCGCGCTGATCAGCCAGCAGGGCGAGCCGCAGGGCGAATTGCGCGTGACCTGCTCGACCGCACTGGGCGAGCGCTTCGTCGCCCCCATCCTGCGCCGCTTTGCCATGGCGCACCCCAGGCTCAGCATCTCGATCGACCTCACCAACCGCGTCGTCGACCTGCTCGCCGAAGGCTATGATCTGGCGGTGCGCACCGGCCACGCCGCCGACCCGCGGCTGATCAGCACCCAGGTCGCCTCGCGCACGCTCTATACCTGCGCCGCGCCCGGATATCTGGCGCGCGCCGGGACCCCGCGCGAGGTCTGCGATCTCGAGCGACACGAATGCATCATCGGCACGAGCGCGGCCTGGCAGTTCCGCAAGGCGGGCGCAGAGCTGACCCACACGCCGCACGGCCGCTTTCGCTGCAACAGCGGCCACGCGGTGATGGAAGCGTGCCTTGCCGGGATGGGGATCTGCCAGCTGCCCGATTTCTACATCCTGCCGCATCTGCGCGACGGATCGGTGGCGCTGGTGCTGCAGGACTTTCAGCCCGATGACGAGCCGGTCTGGGCGGTCTATCCCCAGCGGCACCATCTGCTGCCCAAGATCAGCCGTGCGGTCGAATGCCTGCAGCGCGAGCTTTCGGCAGCGGTATAGCGGGGATGCAGCGCGATTGCGCCGCAAATGCGACCCGCAACGCCCGACAAATCGACCGCCATGCTGGCTTTGCCGCGAGCGCGGCCTATATACACGCACAACCGGAGGCACCCAGCCGCCGGACGACCGGACAGGGACATGCTGCTGAACCTCAGCCACACCATCTTCAAGGGCGACGACGATGCCGCGCGGCTGGCCGCGCTGCGCGCCTATAAGCTTGATCCTGATGATGGCGATAACGCGCTGTATGCCGATCTGGTTGCCATCGCGCAGGCGCTGGGCGGATGCGAGTCCGCGTTCATCTCGATCGTCGAGGAAGAGCGGCAGTGGTTCAAGGCGGCACGCGGCATCACGCTCACGCAAACCCCGCGCGCCATCGCCTTTTGCGACCATGCCATCCGCTCGCCCGAGGTGATGGTGGTGCTCGACGCCACCACCGATCCGCGCTTTGTCGACAACCCGCTGGTCACCGGACCACCAAACATCCGCTTCTACGCCGGCGCGCCGATCATCAACGCAGATGGATATGCACTGGGCACCTTGTGCCTGTCCGACAGCGCGCCGCGTGAGCGGTTCGACGATGCACCGCTGCTCGCCGCGCTGGCGCGGCAGGTCGCAGCATTGCTCGAACTGCGCAAGCAGCTGATCCATCAGCAGATCGCCGCAGACCTCGCCGCCGACCAGCGCGACCGGCTGTGGGATTCCTCGCTCGACATGATGCTGATCACCACGGTGACCGGCACATTGGTGGCGGGCAATCCGGCCTGGGAAAAGGCGTTCGGCCCGGTACCGCTTGATGGCCGCGCGCATGTCAGCGACTATTTCACCGACAGCGCGCAGGGCGACCTGATCGCCGTTGCGAGCGGCGAGAGCGATGTCCAGACCGAGCGCGAGATGCGCGGCGCCGACGGGCAGACGATCTATGCCAGCTGGAGCCTGGCGCGCGAAGGCGACCTGATCTTCGGCATCGCGCGCGACATCACCCGTGCGCGCGCCGCCGAGGCGCAGCTGGCGCAGGTGCAGCGGATGGAATCGATCGGCCAGCTCACCGGCGGCATCGCGCACGATTTCAACAACCTGCTCACCATCATCTCGGGCAATTTGGACATCGCGCAGAAGCGCATCGCATCGGGCCAGGTCGATCGCGCAGGCCAGGCCATCGCCAATGCCCGCGACGGAGCAAACCGCGCCGCCAACCTGACGCAGAGGCTGCTGGCCTATGCCCGCCGCCAGTCGCTCACCCCCACCAAGATCAAGCCTGCGGACCTGATCCGCGATCTGGTGCCGCTGGCATCGCAGGCGCTCGACGACCGGCACGAGCTCAAGGTCGAATGCCCCGACAGCCTGTGGCCGATCATCGTCGATGCCAGCCAGCTCGAAAACGCGCTGCTCAACCTGGTGGTCAACGCGCGCGATGCGATGGATGCGCCCGGCGAGATCACGGTGCACGCCGCCAATGCCGAACGCACGCCCGAGGATGCCGATGACGGCCATGGCGCGCCGCCGGGCCGCTATGTCCGCTTCTGCGTCAACGACACCGGCAGCGGCATTTCGCCCGACGTCGCCAAGCACATCTTCGAGCCGTTCTTCACCACCAAGGATGTCGGCAAGGGCACCGGGCTGGGGCTCAGCCAGGTGCAGGGGTTCGTCGCGCAATCGGGCGGATTCGTCACGCTGGACACCGCGCCCGGCGAGGGCACCACGGTCATTCTGTGGCTGCCGGCGGCCGACGACGCCGAAAGCCGCCCGGACCGCGGCGCAACCGGCAGTGCAGATCCTGCCTGTCACGACGATTGCACCATCCTGCTCGCCGAGGACAATGCAGCCTTGCGCGCGCATGTCTGCGATGTGCTGCAGGAAGCGGGCTTCAAGGTGATCGATGCCGAGGACGGCCAGGCCGCGCTCGACCGGGTGGATGCCGGCGGTACCCAGCCCGATCTGGTGCTGAGCGACATCACCATGCCCAGGATGGACGGCAAGACGCTGGCGGTCGAGATCCGCAAACGGTGGCCCGAAATGCCGATCGTGCTGATGACCGGCTATGCCGGCGGCGCGCTGGATGGCGACTGCCCGCACAACCTGTTGATCACCAAGCCCTTTGCGCCCGACGATCTGGTCGCGCTGATCCGCAGAACACTGTCCGCGGTCCCGGCGATCTGATTGGCCCAGTCGTTACGACGATGACCTAATCTCCCCTCCCGCAAGCGGGAGGGGAGAGATTGGTGCACTACCGCGCTGTCAGCCCACCACGCCCGACGATGCGAGCAGCGCCAGCGTCAGCAGGTCGCCAGCGGTCGATGACATCGCGGCTATCTGCACCGGCTTTTCCATCCCGATCAGCATCGGTCCGATCATCGCGTCACCGCCCAGCTCGCGCAGCAATTTGGCCGAGAGGTTGGCAGACTGCAGCCCGGGCATGATCAGCACGTTGGCCGGCGCCGACAGGCGGCAGAACGGGTAATTGGCCATCAATTTGGGGTTCAGCGCGACATCGGGCGACATCTCGCCTTCATATTCGAAGGTCGCCCCGCGCTGGTCGAGGATGCTCACCGCGTCGCGGATATTGTCCAGCCAGCGCCCCGAGGGGTTGCCGAAATTCGAGTAGGACAGGAAGGCGACGCGCGGTTCGTGCCCCAGCCGCTTGGCGACATGCGCGGTGTTCTCGGCGATGCAGGCCAGCTCCTCGGCATTGGGCCGCTCGTTCACCGTGGTATCGGCGAGAAACACGGTATGGCTCTTCCCCACCATCACGTGGATGCCGAACGGGGTTTCGCCGGGCTTGGGATCGAGCACGCGGCGGATCTCGCGCATCGACTGGCCGAAGGTGCGGGTGATCCCGGTGAGCATCGCGTCGGCCTCGCCCAGATGCAGCAAGGCCGATCCGAAGATGTTGCGGTCCTGGTTGACCATGCGCTTGACGTCGCGCTTGAGGTAGCCGCGGCGCTGCAGCCGTTCGTACAGCACATCGACCATCCGCGGCACCAGCGGCGAATTGACCGAATTGTGCACCTCGAACGCCATCGGATCGTCGACCGCGAGCTCCTTCAGCTTGTCGCGCACCCTTTGTTCGCGCCCGACCAGCACCGGGGTACCATAGCCGCCATCGCGGAACTGGATCGCGGCGCGCAGCACCACCTCCTCTTCGGCCTCGGCAAACACCACCCGCTTGGGATTGGCGCGCGCATCGCTGTAGACCTGGGTTAGCACCGCGGTCGTGGGGTTGAGCCTGCTCTTGAGCGAATGGCGATACGCGGCCATATCCTCGATCGGCTTTTGCGCGACTCCGGTGTCCATCGCCGCCTGCGCCACCGCTGCCGAAACCCGTTCCATCAGGCGCGGATCGAACGGTGCGGGGATGATATAGTCAACGCCGAACTTCTGCGTCGCGCCGCCATAGGCCGCAGCAACTTCCTCGGGCACCTGTTCGCGCGCCAGCTCGGCGATCGCCTTGGCCGCGGCGATCTTCATCTCCTCGTTGATCGCGGTCGCGCGCACGTCGAGCGCACCGCGGAAGATGAAGGGGAAGCCCAGCACATTGTTGACCTGGTTGGGGTAATCCGACCGGCCGGTGGCAATGATTGCATCAGGCCGCGCCGCCTTGGCATCGGGCGGGGTGATCTCGGGATCGGGATTGGCCATCGCGAAGATGATCGGCTGCGGCGCCATCTTCATCACCATCTCGGGCTTGAGCGCGCCTGCCGCCGAAAGCCCGAGGAAGATGTCGGCGCCATCGAGTGCTTCTTCGAGCGTGCGGCGATCGGTCTTGGCAGCATGCGCCGACTTCCACTGGTCGAGGTCGTCGCGGCCCTGATAGATCACGCCCGAACGGTCGCACATCAGCACGTTGTCGTGGCGCACGCCCATCGCCTTGATCAGCTCGGTGCAGGCGATGGCAGCGGCGCCCGCGCCGTTGACCACCATCTTCACATCGGCAAAATCGCGGCCGGTCAGATAGCAGGCGTTGAGCAGGCCGGCAGCCGAGATGATCGCGGTGCCATGCTGGTCATCGTGCATGACCGGGATGTTCATCCGCTCCTTGAGCGCCTGTTCGATGATGAAGCAGGCGGGCGCGCCGATGTCTTCCAGGTTGATGCCGCCGAAGCTGGGCTCGAGCAGCTCGACGCATTCGATGAAGCGCTGGACGTCCTCGGTGTTCACCTCGATATCGATCGAATCGACATCGGCGAAGCGCTTGAACAGCACCGCCTTGCCTTCCATCACCGGCTTGGATGCCAGCGCGCCGAGATTGCCAAGGCCCAGGATCGCGGTGCCGTTGGAGATCACTGCGACGAGGTTGCCCTTGGCGGTATAGTCATAGGCCTTGGACGGATCCTCGGCGATGGCGCGGACGGGAACGGCCACGCCGGGCGAATAGGCAAGGCTGAGATCGCGCTGGGTCGCCATCGGCTTGGAGGCGATGATCTCGATCTTGCCCGGGCGGCCCGAAGAGTGAAAGAACAGCGCCTCGCGCTCGGTGAACTGGACGTTGGTCTTTTCGGTCATCGACAGGCCCTTGGCTGGCGGACGCGTTGCTGCGGCCGCTGGTGGTTTTCCGCTATCTTCGCGCCGGTTTCCGGCCTGATTGGTTGAAGACGCCCCTGCAGCCATGCATAGCCTTGCCGGACGGGCTTGGGCAAGCTTTTGCGCCCTTTTATGTTGCGCAGCATCCTCCTCCCGCCGCCAGCGCAGCCACCGGGGTGCCGCTACGGTGCCGGTCGCCCGCACCCCGCCCGCAGCGATGCGCGCGCGAAGCCCTTGCCGATGGCGAGCGCGCCCGATAGCCTTGGCCGCCTGCCGCGCACAAGGAGCCTGTATGCCGCTGATTTTGAACGAGATCGCCGATGGCGTGGCCGTTGTGACGCTCAACCGGCCCGAGGCGATGAACGCGCTTTCGGCTGCACTGCGCGCCGAGCTCGCTGCAGCCATGCGCGCGGTGGCCGATGACGATGCAGTGCGCGCGGTGGTGCTCACCGGCGCGGGCACCCGCGCCTTCAGCGCCGGGCTGGATCTGAAGGAGCTGGGTGCGAGCACTGATGGCCTTGGCGCGGCCAATGCCACCAATCGGGCTGAAAATCCGGTCAAGGCGGTCGAGCAATGCGCCAAGCCCGTGATCGGCGCGATCAACGGCGTCGCGATCACCGGCGGATTCGAGCTGGCTCTGGCCTGCGACGTGCTGATCGCGTCGACCAACGCGCGCTTTGCCGATACCCATGCCCGGGTCGGCATCATGCCCGGTTGGGGGCTGTCGCAGAAATTGTCTCGGATGGTCGGCATATCGCGCGCCAAGGAGCTGTCGCTGACCGGCAATTTTCTGGATGCCGCCACCGCCGAACGCTGGGGGCTGGTCAACCGGGTGGTCGAACCCGATGCGCTGCTCCCCGCCGCGATCGCCCTGGCGCGGGACATGGCGGGAATCGACCCGGGCATGAGCGCTGCCTACAAGGCGCTGATCGACGATGGCTATGCCCTGCCGCTTGCCGAGGCGCTGGCGCTGGAAGCCGAGCGGTCCACCGCCGCCAACGGTCAGGTGCGCCCCGAATCGGTCGAACAGGCGCGGTTGGCGGTGATGGCGCGCGGACGCGATCAGGCCTGAGCGGGTCGCGCTGTCGCCAAGTTAACCGAGCGATTAAATAGCGATTGACGTTTACGTTAACGTGGCGCTAGACCCGCTGACGTGCTGCGCGGCATGAATCGCGCGCCAACAGACAACCGGAGAGATGCCATGTCGCTCGATGCCCTAGCCCGCACCGCCTATAACGCCGATCACGAGGCGTTCCGCCAGACCGTTCGCCGCTTCATGCAGGAAGAGGTCGCGCCCAATGCGGTGAAGTGGGACGAGGAAAAGATTGTCCCGCGTGAAATCTGGCCCAAGGCAGGCGAGCTCGGCATGCTGTGCCCCACTGTTCCGGAAGAATATGGCGGCTTGGGTCTCGACTTCGGCTACAACGCCATCGTCAACGAGGAAGCCGCGTATTTCGGCGGATCGCCTTTGGGCTTCTCGCTGCAGTCGGACATCGTCGTCAACTATCTCGTCCAGTACGGCTCGGAAGAGCAGAAGCAGAAGTGGCTGCCGCGTCTGGTTTCGGGCGAGACGATCACCGCGATCGCGATGACCGAGCCGGGCACGGGCAGCGACCTTCAGGGCATCCGCACCACCGCGAAGAAGGATGGCAACCACTACGTCATCAACGGATCGAAGACCTATATCACCAACGGCCAGAACGCCGACCTGATCCTGGTCTGCGCCAAGACCGATACCGAAGTGCAGCCCGCCTGGAAGGGCGTGTCGATCATCCTGGTCGAAGCCGATCGCGAAGGCTTTGCCCGCGGCCGCAACCTCGACAAGATCGGCCAGGACGCCGCCGATACCTCGGAGCTGTTCTTCAACGACGTCCGCGTGCCGATGACCAACTGCCTCGGCGAGGAAGGCAAGGGCTTCATCTATCTGATGAGCGAGTTGCCGCAGGAGCGCCTCTCGATCGCGGTCTCGGCGCAGGCTTCGGCGCAGAAGGCCTATGACGATACCGTCGCGTTCGTGAAGGACCGCAAGGCGTTCGGCAAGACCGTGTTCGATTTCCAGAACACCCGCTTCGTGCTCGCCGACCTCAAGACCAAGCTGCAGGTCGGCTGGGCGCATCTCGACTGGGCGCTGAACCGCCACGCGACCAAGGAACTGACCGCGGTCGAAGGCGCTGCCGCCAAATTGTGGCACACCGAGCTGCAGTGGGAAATCATGGACAAGTGCCTGCAGCTGCACGGCGGTGCGGGTTACATGAACGAATATCCGATCGCCCGGGCCTGGCGCGGGGCGCGCGTGACGCGCATCTTCGGCGGCACCAGCGAGATCATGAAGGAGCTCATCGGTCGCTCGCTGTAAGGCACGACCGGAACTTCCCTTATGCCCAAATCAGAAGCCTGGCAGCGCGATCCGGAAATCTATCCGTTCAGCACCGTAACCGAGACGCGCTTCCAGGATCTGGACCCGCTCGGCCATATCAACAATGTCGCGATGGCGGCGCTGTTCGAGAATGGCCGGGTGCGGTTCAACCGCAATCTGGGGCTCGAACGCCGCCAGCCCGGCGAACGCTGGCTGATCGCCTCGGTCGCGATCGACTATGTCGCAGAAGCACATTTCCCCGATCCGGTGGAGGTGATGAGCGGCATCTTGCGGATCGGAACCTCAAGCTGGGAAATCTGCTCGGCCGCGTTCCAGAACGGCGCGTGCGTCGCGACCTGCGTCACGACATTGGTGCTGACCGATGCCAACGGATCGAAGCCGATCCCGGCTGCGCTGCGCAGCTGCTATGAGGCGCTGCTGGTCAAGCGCGGCTAGCGTGCGCCGCCCGCCGCTCAGCCGAAGCTGACGGTATAGCCGAGATACACGCAATAGGCCGCAACCAGGGTCAGGCCCTCGATCCGCCCCAGCCTTCTGCCGGTCAGTGCCAGCACCATGACCAGCACCGAGGTTGCCAGCAGAACCCACAGATCGAACCCCATGATGCTCGCCGGGACGGCGGTCGGGGCTACCACCCCGGTGATCCCCCCGATGAACAGGATGTTGTAGATGTTCGATCCCAGGACGTTGCCCAGCGCGATATCCCCCTGCCGGCGATAGGCAGCGATCACCGATGTGATCAGTTCGGGAAACGACGTGCCCACCGCCACGATGGTCAAGCCGATCACCGCATCGCTGATTCCCAATTGCTGCGCGATCTGGATCGCGGCATCGACCAGCACCACGCCTCCTGCCACGATCAGCACCAGCCCGACAGCAAACAGCGCGAGCGCCGTGGCCAGGCTCGCGGTCGGCTTGTCGTGCGGAACCAGCGCAGGATCGACCTCTTCCATCGCGATCGCACGGTCATAGGCAGCGCCATGCGGGCCGCCCGCGCGCTCCTGCCGATAGGCAAAATAGATATAGCCCGCCATCGCGCACAGGAAGGCAAGGCCCGCTGCGCGCGACAGCCCTACGCTCGCGCCTGCTGCGAGCAAGGCCATGGCGGCGAGCGTGGCAACCCCGCCATCGCGCCACAGCGCCTTGCTCTGCACCGCGATCGGGGCAATCAGCGCCGCCGCGCCCAGAATCAGCAGCGCGTTGGCAATGTTCGATCCGACGATGTTGCCCAGCGCGATGCCCGGCGATCCGGCCAGGCTGGCCTGCACGCTGGCGGCGAGCTCGGGCATCGAGGTTCCCATGCCGACGACCGTCAGGCCGATGAGCATCGGCGACAGCCGCAACCGCTCGGCGATCCGCACCGCGCCGCGGACCAGAATGTCACCCCCGCCGATCAGCAGGACAAGTCCCAGCAGCAAAAACAGCCCCTGCATCATCATCGCGTGGCATCCCCTCCCGTCGTCAGGCTCCTGCGTTCCTTCCTAAAAGGACGGACGCAGCCTGTCACGCGGGTTCGCGTTCGGGGCAGGCAGGTGCCGCACTGCCTGCGGCCAGGACCGCTCCGGCAGATATCGGGAAGTGTCGGAGCGGACTAGAAAACGAACTTCAGCGCCGCAAAGCCGCCGACGAACAGCACGCCCACCGCAGTGGTGGCGAGCGCGAAGTTGCGGTCGATCCAGTCCTGCATCGGCTGGCCGAACTTCCACAGCAGCGCGCCGACCAGGAAGAACCGCGCCGAACGCGCGATGATCGAGGCGGCGACCAGAACGTAAAGCTGCATCGCGGTCGCGCCGGCTGCGATGGTAATCACCTTGAACGGCAGCGGCGTGAAGCCTGCGAGCAGCACGATCAGCCAGCCCTGTTCGTTGAAGCTGGTCTTGAACGCCTCGAACTGGCCGTCCAGCCCATAGAAATCGAGGATCGCCCGGCCGATGGTCTCGAACAGGAAGAAGCCGATGGCATAGCCGAGCAGCGCGCCCAGCACCGATGCGATGGTGCAGATCAGCGCATACTGGAACGCCTTTTGCGGCCGCGCGAGGCACATCGGGGCGAGCATGACATCGGGCGGGATGGGGAAGAAACTCGATTCGATGAAACTGATCGCAGCGAGCCAATAGGGTGCCTTGTCGTGCGCCGCCTTGGCGAGGGTCCAGTGGTAAAGCCGTTTGAGCATGAAGAGAGCCGTTCCCGCAAAACACGCGCCACACAGCGCCGCGCCGCTTAGGACCAGCACGGGTTCGAACGCAAGCTCTTTGCGGGACTCCGATCACCCCGGACCAGACAAAGCCGGGCCGGGAAGCATGTGCTCCCCGGCCCGGATTTCGTTCAGTGATGGTCGCTCAGGCGATCACCAGTAAGGCTTGACCGCCCAATAGTCGTAGACGCTCGACTGATAGTCGCGGTTCATCGCGCGGTCGCGGTCCGAATCCGAGAAGCTCGGCGCGTTCTTGAGCTGGTCCGAGGTCACGTTGACCAGATAGCCGCCGAGGTCGGTGTCATAGCTGAACTTCGACCAGGGAAGGCTGTGAAGCTCGCTGCCGATGCCGAGAAAACCGCCGACCGACACGATCACGTCGGTGACCTTGCCTTCGCGCTTGCTGATCAGCATGTTCGTTACCGAACCGATCTTTTCGCGATCGCTGCCATAGACGGCGGTGCCATCGACCTGATCGCTCGAGATGGTTTCGTTGCCGCTTGCGAGTGTGGAAGCCTGCATGTTCATGGGAATTGCTCCTTCTGCCTGTCTGCCTCGTGCCCTGCCCGACATCCCTGGATTGACCGGGTCGGTATCGGGGCTGCTGACCGGGCCAAGAGGCGGTTTGGGGGCGGCCCGGCCAGCCCCCCATCAAGGGATGAACCGGCAAAGGGTTGCTCGGCTGGTCGCAAAGCGAAGCATGCCTGCCGACGGGCTTCTGTTTTGCCAGGGGCTGCGCTAGACCGAGATCAACGATCTTGAAAAAGCACGAGGTTTCCCGGTTTCAGACCGGGCGCAACTGACGGAGCGACAGGAATGGCAATGGGGCAGCCGGGAGAGCATGATGCGGACGGGAGCCTGCGCGACTGGATGCAATCGGGGCTGTTCGCCAATGTCGACCAGGCCGCAATCGATGCGCTGAGCCAGAAGGCGCACCGGCTGGAAGTTCCGGCGGGCGCAACGCTGGTGCGGCAGGGCGATACCGCCGATACGCTTTACTTCCTGGAAACCGGACGGCTGCGGGTGCTGATCGAAACCCCCATGGGCAGCAAGGCGGTCGCGCAGATCGAGGCCGGCGAGCCCGTGGGCGAGCTCGCCTTTTTCGGTGGCGGTACCCGCACCGCAACGCTGCAGGCCAGCCGCGACAGCGTGGTGATGGCGCTCGACCGCGAATGCTACGACATGGTGGTCGCCGCCTATCCGCAGCTTGTGCCGGCAATCCTGACCGCGGTGACCCAGCGGCTGGCCGCGGTCACCGCCAAGACCCCGCCGATGGAGGCGCGGCTGCCGCGGGTGATCGCGGTGGTGCCCAGCGGGGGCAGCCGGACCGATCCTGCGCTGCTGGGCCGGCTTGCCGATGCTATCCGCCGCACCATTCCCGATGACCGCCAGGTGATGCTGGTGCGCGAGAGCGACGTACCGCCGGGCCCGGCCAGCGCCTATCAGGCCTGGCTGCGCGAGCACGAGGCGCGGCGCGGATACCTGCTGATCGATGCCAGCGGCGATGCGGAATGGGGCGCGCTGGTGTGCCGCAACGCCGATGGCCTGCTGATGGTCGCCGATGCTGGCTGCAGCCCCGCGTTGGCGCCGCTCGAGATGGCAGGATGCGCCGCGATCGAGCCGCCCAACCGCACATTGCTGGTGGTCCGAGAACGCGCCGATCAGCCGGTCAGCGGCACCGCCGCGTGGCTTGCGGGACGCGACCCGCATCTGCACCACCATGTTGCGCGCGACAGCGAGGCGGATTTCGAGCGTGTCGCGCGGTTCCTCACCGGACGCGCGGTCGGGCTGGTGCTGGCGGGTGGCGGCGCGCTGGGCTGCGCGCATCTGGGCATCGTGCGCGGGCTGCAGGAAGCAGGCGTGCCGATCGACCTGATCGGCGGGACCAGCGCGGGCGCGGCGATGGGGGCCGCGATCGCGCAGGGGCTCACCGTGCCGCGCACGCTCGACCAGATGGAGGCGATGTTCATCGATGCCAAGGCGATGCGGCGCTTCACCGTGCCGATCCATTCGCTGCTCGATCCGGCGGTGTTCGATGCCGAGCTGGAAGAGCGCTATGGCAATGCCGATATCGCCGACCAGCCGATCAACTTCTTCGCGATCTCGACCAACCTGTCCACCAACGACCTGCACGTCCACCGCCGCGGCCCGTTATGGCATGCGGTGCGCGCGTCCGGATCGCTGCCCACCATCCTGCCGCCTTTCATCGATACCGATGGCAACATCCTGGTCGATGGCGGGGTGCTGGACAATGTGCCGGTGGTGACGATGCGCGCGCTCAAATCGGGCCCCAACATTGTCGTCACGCTGGGCGAGGCAGGGCAGACCTGGCGGATCAAGGCCGCCTATCATTCGCTGCGCCGCCGCGGGCAGCTGATCCGCGACCTGTTGCTGCGCCGCAAGTCGGACAGCGATTTCCCGTCCATCGTCGAGATCATGCAGCGATCGATGGTGGTTGCCAGCCGTATCGCCTCGCGATCGATGTTGCGCGAGGACGACATATTGCTCAGCCCGCCGATCGTGCAGGGCATGCAGATTCTCGACTGGCATCTGGGGCGCAAACAGGCCGAGCAGGCCGCGCGCTATGTCGCCGAGGAAGTGGCGGCAAACCCTGCGCTGGCAGCGTTGCAGTCGTCCGCGCGCTGACCCGCCGGTCGGCAAGGCCTTGCGCGGTCTTAGGGATTATCCGGCTGCTCGGGGGCCCTGCCGGGCGATCGCGGTGTCGAACAGCTTTTGCGCGATCAGAACCGCCGTGGGGGCATTGGGCGCGGTGGCGTCGGCACCGACCTCCGACGCCAGCGCGGGATTGGCGGTGAAGATCGGGCCGCCGACCATGATGCCGATATGCGGATTGCACGACTGCTGCCGGATCCGCGCGATCGTCGTCGTGAGGCTGTCGATCATCTGTTCCGAGCCCGCTGTCAGCCCGGCGACCGCGAACCAGCTGCCTTGAGTCGCGTCCGCGATTTCCGCAGCGCTCGCCGAGGTTTCGGTCCTGACCTTCCAGCCCGACGCCAGCAGAAACCGCTCGACCATGGTGACGCCGAAGAAATGCTGGTCCCCGGGCGTCATCGCCATCAGCACCGCGCGCCGGCTGTCGAGCTGGGGTGCGATATGCGAGTTGTTGAAGGCCGCGAGCAGCTTCTGCAGCCGCGCCACGCCCAGGGTCACGTCGATGAAATCGCACAGGTCATGATCCCACATCTCGCCCAGATGGCGGGCGGTGGGCTCGAGCAGTTCGACGAACAGCGCGTCCATCGACAGGCCGCGATCGCGCAGCAGCGTGACATAGCTGACGGCAGCCTCCAGATCGCTGCCCAGGATGATGTCGGCGAGCCCCGTGATATCGTCGCGGTCGGGCGCCAGCGCCTTGACCAGCACCTCGACCGGCGGTGCATCGGGCACGACATCGCTGTGCAGGCGCAAAAGCTAGGGGATCACCCGGTCCGAGATCAATTTGGCCAGCTGACCCTGACGCCGCGCCAGATCGTCGCGCCGGTAGATCTCTGGCGCGATGAAATGCGTTTCCAACTGGCGCAGGCTGCCGCGATCGATCAGGGGGAGGGCTGCTGATGCGGCTCGTACCATAAGGTCTCCTGTTGATCCGATACGTCGCAGCTTGGAGGGTAAAGACACCATAAAGCGCGCGGGCTGTCGAGACCTATCGTCTGCCCCTGCGCATTTGCACGATCGCGCGCACCGCGCCCGACGCGCTGGCTGGGACGCAGGTGGGTAGCCGATAGATGGCATCTATCGGGAACGCGCCATCATTTCGTATTTCATCGATCAGATTTTGTGGCATCAAGGCTTCCAGATTGAGCGGGCCGAAGCGGTTTCCCCGAACCCATTTGCCCATCCCTGCTCAATGCCTGCTGTGGCTTGAATGACACCCACCAAGCCCACAGACAGGGTGGCGCATCGACTTTCCAAGGGTCGCAGCTTCGGAAGGCTGATGCGTCACCCGACCAGGGCCAGAAACACCCCCGCGTCCGCACGATCGCGCATTCTGTAGGTCGGGTCAGCCCGCCATCGGCGCGGCCAGCCCTACGAACGCGGTGAGCGCCAGAACCCCGCCGGCAAGCAGCAGTTCTGCCGCCAGGCTGGCCCGCAGCTGCGCCAGCCCTGCCCTGCTCATCGCCGGTTCGCGACCTGACGCGTCTGTTGATTGCGCCGCAGCCCGGGCGTGGCGGGCCGCGCAGACGAGCATGAGCGCAACCAGCACCAGCTTTGCGGCCAGCAGCCAGCCATAGGATGTCTGCAGCACGATCAGGCTGTTTTCGATCCCGAAGATGAGATGCGCATTGATCGTTCCGGTCAAAGCCACCACCGCGACCAGCGCGAGCCCCAGCGGAGCAAAGCGGTGCAGGACATCCAATAGCAGCGCCGGTCGGATGCGCGCAGGATCGCGGTGCGCTGCCCACACCAGCCGCGCAAACCATCCGATCGCACCGATCCACAATGCTGCCGCCAGCAGGTGAGTCGCATCGTTCAGCCGGTGCGCCAGCCCGGGCCAGCCCTCGCTCGCGGCGGCATGACCGTTCCAGGCAAGCGTCAGCAGCGCCAGTGCGTACAGCCAGGCAGCGATGATCTGCGATCGCCGCGCTGGTCTCACCAGCACCAATACGGCCGCAGCCGCCGTTGCAAGAGCCGTTCTTGCCAGAAACGCGGTGCCCATGTCGGTCGTCATCACCATGGCCGTGACGGTCGCCCTATCGAGATCGCCGAGCGCCTGCCCCATCATCCGGGCAATGCCCACCAGCATCACCGCAACCGTGATGCAAGGCGCAGCCAGGGCAGCAAGCATGGTGACCCGCCCGGTCGCGGGTCGCAGGAAAGGCGTGAGCCCCTGCAGCCCGACCACACGAAACGCCAGCGATCCGAACAGGCCGAGAAGCACCGCATACTGCGCGAACCGCAGCGCCGGGAACAGCCAGTCGGCGGTCATCGGATCAGCTGACGGTGAAGCTGACCGCGCCCTTCATCCGGTGCCCGTCCGCACCCGCCGCCTGCCAGCGCACGTCATAGCTTCCGGCGCGCAGCGGCTGGCGCAGCGTGAGGGTCAGCGTCTTGTTGCCCTCGGACCAGCTGGAGGTGAAGTTGCGGATGACCATTTCGCCGTGGTTCTTCACGCCCGGCATCGCGGTCATCACGATACTGGTGGCGACCGTCGGCGGCAGCAGCGCTTCGCTGAAGGTCAGCCTGACCTGCCTGGGCTTGGCAACGGTTGCGCCTTGCGCGGGCGACGAGGCCACGACCTTGGTGTGTGCCATCGCCGGCATGGATGTGGCGAGGGGCGCAGCGAGCGCCACGACGCCAGCTGCGGCCAGCGCGAAAAGCGAATTCAGACGCATCATGTTGTCCTTCCTGTTCAGAACCAAAGCCGGATACCCGCGACAAAATTGGTGACGCTGGGGTCCTCGCCGCGCGCCCGGGCAAAATCGGCGCTGCGGCCAGCGCGCCACGTCTGCTCCACGCCGATATAGGGCGCGATCTCGCGGATAATCTCGTAGCGCAGACGCACGCCGACCTCGAAGCTGTCGATGCCTGCACCGATGCCGAGCTGCGGCACATCCTGCGCGGCAAGGTTGAGCTCGGCGCGCGGCTGGATGAGGATGCTCTGCGTGATTCGCTGGTCGAGCTCGGCCTCCAGCCGCGCGGTAAGGTCACCGCGATGCGAGAGGAACAAGGCGGCATCGACCTCGAACATGTACGGCACCAGCCCCTGGATCCCGACCACCGCATGCGTCGTATCGGGTCCGGCCAGGTCCTGGCGGATACCCGCCTGCAGATCGAAGAACGGCGCGACCGCGCGCGAATACAGCGCCTGGATCTCGAGGTCGTCGATCGCCTCGCCAAAGCTGCCTTCGCCCTCGCTCTTGAACCAGAACTTGTGCGTGGTGCCGCCATAAAAGCCCTGCAGATCCCACAGATAGCCATCGGCCCCATCGCGCACCTGCATCTCGGCACGATCGGCCTGGAACCAGAACAGGTTGTAGTCGCCATGCGTCTGCTGGAGGTCGAGCCGCGAGGCGCGCATCGCCTCTGCGCCCCAGATGGCGTCGGCAGCGCGCGGCGGACCGCTTCCGGCTTGCGGCGGGGGCGGGGTTTCCATGTCGGGCCCGGGCGATGGCGGCGCTTCATCGCCAGAGGTGTGATCCATCGCGCTGTGGTCCATCGTGCCATGATCCATGGCTCCATGATCCATGCTGGCGGGGTCACCGGGCGCAGCTTCGGTCGCCGGCATGGCTTGCCCAGCATGCGGGTCCGGCTCTGCTGTATGCGCGGCGTGATCCTGCGCGCGGACAGGCGTCGTCAGCGCAAGCAACGCGAGGGATGCCATCGCAAGGCGGATCAAGACGCCGCCTCCGGGCCCATCACGGTGACGGTCTGCATCATCCCGCCGTGCATGTGATACAGCAAATGGCAGTGGAAGGCCCAGTCGCCCGGCTCGTTGGCGGTAAGGTCGAACTGCGCGCTCGCACCCGGCTGGACGATCATCGTGTTCTTGCGCGGCTGCAGCGCGGCGGGCTGGCCGTTGACCATCTCGAAGAACATGCCGTGCAGATGGATGGGGTGCGCCATCATGGTGTTGTTGACCAGCTTCACCCGCACGCGCTCGTTCCAGGCAAAGCGGATCGGAACGTCGCTGACCGCGGAATACATCCGCCCGTCGAACGACCACATATAGCGCTCCATGTTGCCGGTGAGGTGAAGCTCCAGCAGCCGGCTCGGCTCGGGCGCATCGGCGGCGGGCTCGGCGGCGGCGAGCATGCGATAGGTCAGCACCCGGTGCGGCACATCGCGCAGGCCAAGCCCCGGATCGCCCATCTTGTCGACCGGTGCCATGGAGACCATGTCGATGCCCGGACCGATCGCGACATCGGGTGGCAGCAGCGCAGTATCGCGCATCTTCATGCCCTGCATGCTCATGCTGCCAGCGTTGGGATCCATCGCCCCGCCATCCGCAGCGCCATGGTCCATGGTGCCGTGATCCATCGTGCCATGGCCCATTGCGCCGTGATCCATAGCGCCATCGTCATGGTTCATGCCCATGTCGGCCATGGTCAGCAGCGGCGGATCGCGCAACGTGGGCACTGCAGCGCGCAGCCCGGGCGCGCTTGCCAGCATCGCCAGCGCCATGCCCGAGCGGTCCATGGATTCGGCCACGATGCTATAGGCAGGCGCCGCGCCCGGCTCGATGATTACGTCATAGGTTTCGGCGGTGCCGATCTGCAGTTCGTCGACCTCGACCGGGCGGACCCGCTGGCCATCGGTCGCGATCACGGTCATCGGCAGACCGGGGATGCGGATGTTGAAGAAGGTCATCGCTGCGCCGTTGATGATGCGCAGGCGAATGCGCTCGCCGGGCCTGAACAGATATTCCATGCCCTCTTGCGGGCCGCGCCCGTTGGCAAGGAAGGTATAGGTCTTGCCGCCGATGTCGGCGATGTCGGTGGGCATCATCCGCATCTGGCCCCACATCCGCCGCTCTTCGCCGGACATCGGGTAATCGTCGGTCATGGTGTTCTGCTGGCGGTTGAAATAGCCCTCGCCGGTGCGCAGCCGCTTCATGATGAAATGCGGGTCGTGGGTGGTGAAATCGCTGACCAGCAGGATATAGTCGCGGTCGACGGCGAGTGTCTCGCCGCCTGCGGGCTCGATGATCAGCGGGCCGTAATGGCCCGACTGTTCCTGCAGACCCGAATGGCTGTGATACCAATAGGTGCCCGACTGGCGGATCGGGAAGGTGTAGGCGAAGGTCTCGCCCGGCCTGATCCCCGGAAAGCTGATCCCCGGCACGCCATCGTACTGGAACGGCACCAGCAGACCATGCCAGTGGACCGAGCTGTCCACGCCGAGCGTGTTGGTGACGTTGAGCCGGACCGTGTCGCCTTCCTTCAGGCGAATCAGTGGACCCGGCACGCTGCCGTTGACCGCGATCCCCGGCCCGCGCCGCCCCTGGACAATGCGATGCCCGCTGCCGATCGACAGGTTCACCTCCGGGCCGCGAACCTCGTCGAACCCTGCAGGAATGCGCGGACCGCCGCTGCCATGGCTGCCGCCATGCATGCTGTGACCCTGCGCCCATGCAGGCACGGCGAGCACGCCGATGCCGCCGCCGAGGCCGGTCAGAATGGAACGTCTGGAAAAATCTTTCCGCATGGCGCTTGCCTATCCTTTCGGTGGCGAATACTATACCCCCCTATGGTATTCAAGCCGTAATCGGAGTTTTGGTGATGGCAAAGGACAGAACGGCAATCCTCAATCGCCTGAAACGGATCGAGGGCCAGGTGCGCGGGATTTCGCAGATGGTGGCGGAGGACCGGTACTGCATCGACATCCTCAACCAGGTGCAGGCGGTCAAGGCCGCGCTGTCCAAGGCGGAGAGCGAAATCCTCAAGGATCACGCCGCCTGCTGCGTCTCGGAGGCGATCGCTTCGGGCGATGCCGCCGAACAGCGGATCAAGTTCAACGAGCTGATCGACCTGTTCGAGAAGGTCAAGAAATGACCACCGCCAGGACCGCCGTGCTGTATCGCATGGTGATGGACAAGCACATCTGCCCCTATGGCATCAAGAGCCGGTATCTGCTCCAGAGTCAGGGCTTTGCGGTGGAGGACCACTGGCTCAGGACCCGCGAGGAGACCGACGCGTTCAAGGCGCTGCACGGCGTCAAGACCACGCCGCAGACCTTCATCGACGGCGTGCGGATCGGCGGCAACGACGATCTGCGGCGGCATCTGGGCAAGCCGGTCAAGGACCCCGATGCGATATCCTATGTCCCCGTGATCGCCCTGTTCGCGATGGCCGCGCTGATGGCGGGGGCGATCAGCTGGTTGACGATGGGCACGGTGCTGTCGCCGATGATCATCGAGACCTTCATCGCGGTGGCCATGTGCCTGCTTGCGGTGCCCAAGCTGCAGGACCCCGATTCCTTTGCCACCATGTTCCTGGGCTATGATCTGCTCGCGCGCAGATGGCTGCCTTATGCCTATCTCTATCCGTTTGCCGAGGCGCTGGCGGGTGTGCTGATGCTGGCACGCGCGCTGGACTGGGTGTCGATCCCGACCGCCCTGTACATCGGGAGCGTGGGTGCGGTATCGGTTTTCTACGCGGTCTATGTGCAGAAGCGCGATATCAAGTGCGCCTGTGTGGGCGGCTCCTCACGGGTGCCCTTGGGGTTCGTCTCGCTGACCGAGAATGTGATGATGGTGGCGATGGCGCTGTGGATGCTGCTGGGCGACCGGATGTGAGAGCGCATGCGGATTGCGCCACGAAAAGGCGATTGGCATGACGCGGCAGAGCAGATAGTCTGCGTCACAGCCCAAGGCAAAACCCCAGCGGCGCGCATGTCACGCCCAAGGAGAGCGAACCGTGTTCAAGATTGCAAAGATTGCTGCCGTCAGCCTGATCGTGTCATCCAGCGCGGCGTTCGCTGCGGCACCCGGCCCGGTCGGGCAGCTGCTGGCTGCCGGATGCTGCGCGATTGGCGCGTGCTGCGGCCTGGGCTTGGGTTGCTGCGCCTGATCGCGGGTGCCTCGCTTTAACCAAAAGAACCGAATCAGCCCCGAGCAACGGGCCGTCTTCCCCCTCCGGCGGTCAACTTCCTTCGCCTGACGGCATTGCAGCAAGCGGAGCCTTGTCGCTGCTGCTGAACCGCCCCTCCAGGATCGCGCATTGCCGGACCGGGGACACGCGCCCGATCGTTCCCGCTGTGCCATGGAGAAGAAGTCGATGGGCCGCACACTGCGTCTGGTACATTACTGGCTCACCGCGTTCACGCTGGTCACCGTGGCGATGGTCGCGGTCACCGGCGTGCTGCTGGCACTCAAGAAGGATTTCGATGTCCTCCAGCCGCCGTCCGCCGAGGCGAGCGCGCCCGGCCTGCCTGCAACTCCGCTCGACCGGCTGCTTGCAGCGGTCGCCACCCAGCCCGGCAGGGGTAAGGTCGGCTGGCGGGATGTCGATCGCATCGATGTCCGCCCGCGCGATGGCCTCGCCAAGCTGATCCTCAACGACCGCACCGAATATCAGGTCGATCTGCACACGCTCGAGGTGCTCCAGACCGGCTATCGCACCTCAGACTTCCTCGAGACGCTGCACGATTTCAGCTTTCTGGGCGACTGGGGCAAGTATCTGCTGTCGCTGCCCACCGGCATCGCGCTGCTCGTTTTGTGGGGCACGGGGGCGTACATGTTCATCAAGCCGCTGCTGGTGAAGCGCCGCAAGCGCCGCGCCCGGGCGCTTGCGGCTTCGACCTGACCGGACGTCAGCCGCAGGGGCGGAACGCCACCCGCGCGCTCGATCTCACTCGGCTTGCGCGGCAGGCGGCGGCACCTCCTGCTGGCGGCGGACGATTTGCGCCAGCCCGGCGGCGCCGAGCGCGGCATTGAGCGTCGGCAGGGTGCCCCCGATCAGCCGATCGAGCGCCGCCAGCTGCGTATCGAGCTGGCCCGACAGCGTGGCGAACACCGAGAGGCTCTGGTCGGTCGGACGCGCCTCGGCGCTTTCGGCCACCCCGATCAGCCCGGCGAGCTTGTCGTTGAGCATGATCGGATAGTTGAGCGGATCCTGCCGCGAGCGGTTGCGCACCTGATAGAGCGTTCCCTCGATATCGCTCAGCCCGGTATCGAACGCGGTCAGCGCGCCGCGCAGCGCTGCATCGGCTGCGGGATCGGCCGCGGCTGCAGCGGTCTGCTCCTTGATGCCGCGGATCAGCAGCACCGCCGCATTGGCCTCGCTCACCCGCTGGCTCACCCTGGTGGAAAAGTCGAACCGGGCCTGGAGATCGGCCTGAGTCACCCCGACAAGCCGTGGATCCGAGCGGATCTCGAACGGTTGGGTGAAGACCTCTCCATCCACGGTCAGCCGCGCCTGATACTGGCCGGGCACCGCCGTGATGCCGCGGTTGCGGCTGGTCCACAGGATCATGCCCGGAAAATCGGTAAAGCCGGGATGGCGCATCTTCCACACGAAACGGTTGAGGCCGGGTTTCATCGTCGTGGTCGGGGCCGGGCGGGGCTTGAACGGATCGTCATCCTCGTCCTCGTCCTTGTCGTCCTTCTTCTTGGGGTCGACAGGGTTGCCGGCAAAGCTCTGGATCAGCGCGCCATCAGGGCCGAGGATATCGAGCGCCAGCTGCTTGGGCCGCGCGGGCAGGAAATAGTCGATCGCGACGCCCTCGTCGACATCACGCACGGCCGGTGCAGGCGCGAACAGGCGCTCGCTGCGGTCCTTGCCGCTGCCGAGCTGGCGCAGCACGCCGATATTGTCGAGCACCCAGAACGACCGGCCATGGGTGGCGATCACCAGATCGTTGTCGGTCACCGCCAGGTCCGAGACCTGCACCGCAGGCAGGTTGCGCTGCAGCTTGCTCCAGCGCTTGCCCGAATCGAACGACACCCACACGCCGCGCTCGGTGCCGAGATACAGCAGGCCGGGGCGCTTGGGGTCTTCGCGGATGCTGCGCGCCATCTCGTCGGCGGGAATGCCCGCCGTGATCGACGTCCAGCTGCGGCCGTAATCGGTGGTCTTCATCACATAGGGCGCAAAGTCGCCCATAAGGTGGCGGTGGCCGGTGAGGTATGCCGTGCCATCGGCGTGGGGCGAATCCTCGATCGTGGTGATCTTGAGGTTCGCGGGCAGCCGCCGGGGCGTCACGTTGACCCAATTCGCGCCGCCGTCGCGGGTGAGGTGCACCAGGCCATCGTCCGAGCCCGCCCAGATCAGCCCGCGCTCGCGCCGCGAAGGGGCCAGCGCGAACACCGTCGCATAGGTTTCGACGCCGGTCTGGTCGAGCGTGATCGGTCCGCCCGATGCGCCCAGTGTCGCAGGGTCGGCGCGGGTCAGATCGGGGCTGATCCGTTCCCAGCTCTGCCCTTCGTTGCGGGTGCGCCAGACATGCTGCGAGGTCACATACAGGCTCTGCGGATCGTGCGGATCGAAAACGATCGGGAACGTCCACTGGAAGCGTTCGGCGACATCGCTTGCCGAATAGCCCATCGGGTTGTCGGGAAGCACGTTGATCGCGCGGCTCTGTCCGGTCCTGCGGTCATAGCGGTCGAGCGTGCCGCCATAGCTTCCCGCATAGAAGATCTCGGGGTTGGCGGGATCGTTGGTGACATAGCCGCTTTCGCCGCCGCCTGCGGCAAAGCCGTACTGCCCGCCGCCCAGCGCATTGACGTGCTTCCAGTCGCGCGAGGGCACGCAGATCGTCGAATTGTCCTGCTGTCCGCCGCAGACGAAATAGGGGAAATGCTTGCTGATCGACACGCGGTACATCTGCGCGGTCGGATAGGCCTGCTTGGTCCAGCTCTCGCCGCCATTGACGCTGACATTGGCGCCGCCGTCATTGGCCTCGATCATCCGCTGGTTGTTGGCAGGATCGATCCAAAGGTCGTGATTGTCCGAGTGCGGGGTCTTGATCTTGGTCAGCGTCTTGCCCGCATCGTCCGAGCGGAAGAACTCGACGTTGAGCGCATAGACCCGGTCCTTGACCACCGGATCGGCGACCAACCGCGAATAATAGAACGAGCGCTGGCGCAGATCGCCGCTGTCGTTGGTGCGCCGCCAGCTGGCACCGGCATCGTCCGAGACGTATAGCCCGCCTTCGCTGGCATGCTCGATCATCGCATAGACGCGGGTCGCATCGACCGGTGAGACGCTGACCCCGATCTTGCCGATCAGCCCGGTCTGCGGCATGCCGGGCATGCGCGTCAGTTCGCTCCAGGTCTCGCCGCCGTCGCTGCTGCGGAACAGCCCGCTGCCCTCCCCGCCCGAGCTCATCCCCCACGGCTTGCGCCAGGCTTCCCACAGCGCCGCATAGATCGTGCGCGGGTTCTTGGGATCGATCGAGATATCGACCGCGCCGGTCTTGGCATCGCGGAACAGAACCTTGCGCCACGCCTTGCCGCCATCGGTGGTCTTGAAGACGCCGCGTTCGGCATTGGGTTCGCCATAATGGCCGAAGCCCGCGACATAGGCGGTGTCGCAATCCTTGGGATCGATCCGCACCCGCGCAAAATTCTGCACGTCGGCCAGCCCGATCTTGGTCCAGGTCTTGGCGGCGTCTATCGATTTCCACACGCCGCTGCCGGGCAGGATGTTGCCGCGCAGCTGGGTCTCGCCGGTGGTGAGGTAAACGATATCGGGGTTGGCCTCGCACACCGCGACGCCGCCCACTGCTGCGGTGTCGAGCTTGCCGTCGGTCATCGGCTTCCAGCTGACACCGCTGTCGGTGGTCTTCCAAAGCCCGCCGCCGACGGCAGTGAAATAATACTCGTTCGGGCGGGCTGCGCTGCCGGTGGCGGAGATCGAGCGGCCGCCACGATCGGGGCCGATGTTGCGCCAGGTGAGCGAGGTGAAATAGGCCTGCTCGTCGTCGGGCAGCGGGGTTTCCTCAGCCTCCTCGGCGACCTTCAGCTCGTTGGCGTCCTGCGCCAGCACGGCGCTGCCGGTAAACAGCCAGCAGGCAAGCCCGATGAACCCTGGCACACGCTTCATTTGCTTCCCCATTTTTTTCGACAAAGCGGTCTGCTGCGCGCGCAACGGACGGGCCCGGTGGTGTTCTCGTGGCGTGACCATCGCGGTCATTCCGGGAAAAATCAAGGCAAGCCACAGCCTTGGCACGCCGAATGCGCGATCAGTATTGGGGCAGGGCCTGCGCTGCAAATCCCCAGCCCTGAAGGTCGGACCTGGCCGCCCGCTCGAGCAGCAGGCCAATATCGTCGATCGTGTACTGGCTTGCGCTCTTCGCTTCGGCCAGCGCTTCCCAGCCGATCGGAACCGCCACCGGCGCATGCGGGCGGGCGCGGACCGAATAGGGCATCACGGCTGTGCTGCCCCGCTGGTTGCGCAGCCAGTCGATGAAGATCCTGCCCTTGCGTTTGGCCTTGCTCATGGTTGCAACAAAGCGGTCGGGTTCGGCCATGCCCAGCGCTTCGGCAAAGTGGCGCGCAAACGCCTTGTGCGCATCCCAGCTGTGCCCGGGATCGAGCGGCACCACGACATGCACGCCCTTGCCGCCGGTGAGCATCGCAAAGCTGACCAGCCCCATGTCGGCGAGATGCCCGCGAATATCGAGCGCGGCCTTTCTGACATCGGCAAAATCGAGACCCTCGTCGGGATCGAGATCGAACACCATCCGGTCGGGTTGCTCCACCGCCGCGATCTGGCTGCCCCAGCCGTGGAACTCGATCGTCCCCATCTGCACACAGGCCAACAGCCCGGCGGCATCCTCGACATACAGATAGTCCTCGTGCCCGCCGTCCTTTTCGCGAATGCTGATATGGTGGACATGCTCGCCGAACGAGCCCGAATCGTGCTTCTGGAAGAAGCACGCCTTGGCGCGCCCCTGCGGACAGCGCACCAGGCTGATCGGGCGACGCGCAGCGTGCATCACCATGACCGGAGCGATCGCGGCATAATAATCCGCAAGGTCGCCCTTGGTCTTCTTCGCTTCGGGAAAGATGACGCGATCGCGGCTGGTGATCGTGACAGCGTCATCGTCGACAGGCACGGGCCTTGCGACCTCCGGGGTCACATCGCGCGCTGCCTTGTCGCCGCGCAGCCCCAGAAAACTCGCATGGCGGACCGCTCCGCCCGCGGTGAATTCTGCAAATGCGATCTCGGCGACAAGCTCGGGCTTCAGCCAGTGCGCATGGCGGGCGGCGGCACCCTCGACGGGCAAGGGCGCGGTCTTGCGCGCGAGTTTCGCGAAGGTCCGAGCGAGCTCGTCCATGCCATCGGCGCTGAACCCCGTGCCGACATTGCCCTTGTAGACCAATGCGTCGCCCTCGTGCTGCGCGAGCAGCAGCGAGGCGAACGGCCGCCCCTTCGCCCTGGAGGGGTTCCAGCCGACAATGACGAACTCCTGGCGGCGGGTGCACTTCACCTTGACCCAATTGGTCGACCTTTTGCCGGCATAGCCCGATTCGGCGCGCTTGGAGATGATCCCCTCCTGCCCCGCGCTGCACATCGCGGCGTACAGCCTCTCTCCGGCACCGATGACATGATCGGCCACCGCGATCGGCGGGGCGGCATCATGCAGCAGCGCTTCGAGCCGTTCCTTGCGCTCGAGATTGCCCAGCGTGGTCAGCGACTTGCCGTCCTGTTCGATCAGGTCGAAGGCGAAGAACTGCAATTCGGTCTTTGCGTCCTGCGCGCCCTTGTCGCGTTTGAGAACGGCCTGCAGCGCAGAGAAATCGGGGTTGCCGTTGGCGTCGAACGCGACGATCTCGCCATCGATCAGGCAGGGCGGCAGATCGAGCGCGGCGATATGGGCGACCAGCGGCGCGAACTTGTCGGTCCAGTCCAGTCCGTTGCGCGTGTAGATGCGCACGTCGCTGCCCGCGGCGGCGACGGCGGCGCGATAGCCGTCATATTTGATCTCGTGGATCCAGTCGTGCCCGGCAGGGACGGCATCGACCAATGTTGCCAGCTGCAGGGCACGGAACTTGGGCGGCGTGCCCTTGGACCGGCGTTTGGATGCGGCGCTGGCCTTGCTGGCAGGCTTTGCGCCCGCAACGGGTATCGCGCCCTCTTCCCCCGCAGCGATCTGCGCCATCGTCCGGTTGCTGAGAACGCTGGTGAGCGCGCGGCCGACCAGATCGTCGGTGCCACCGGCCCATCTGTCGTCGATCTTGCGCAGCAGCCAGTTCTCGCGCTTCTCGCCGGGGCGCGGCTTCATCCGCACCAGCAGCCATTCGCCCTTCATCCGCTGGCCGTCGAGCGTGAAGTGGAGATGCCCCTCCTCGATGTCGTGCGCGCTCTTGCCGGCAATCGGTGCCCAGCTGCCGGTGTCCCACAGCATCACCGTGCCGCCGCCATAGACTCCCTTGGGGATCACGCCTTCGAAATCGGCGTACGACATCGGGTGATCCTCGGTGCGCACCGCCAGCCTTTTGTCGTCGGGATTGGCGCTGGGCCCCTTGGTGACCGCCCAGCTCTTGAGCACGCCGTCGATCTCGAGCCGCAGATCGAAGTGCAGCCGCGTGGCATCGTGCTTCTGCACGATGAAGCGGTTGCCTGCGGCCTTCGACACCTTGCCGGCGGGCTCGGGCGTCCGCTTGAAATCGCGCTTGGCGTTATAGTCGGCAAGCAGATCGGCGGCCTTGGCCATGTCAGGCCCGCTTTCGCGCCGGCGCCTTCTTCGCCGGGGTCTTGGCTGTCGCTGCGGCCTTTTTGGGGGCAGGCTTCTTCTTGCCGTCGACCGAGGCCTTGAGCGCTGCCATCAGATCGATGACATTCGATCCCTTGGCGCCGACATCGGGCTCGTCGACATCCTCGAGCACCCGCTTGCCCTTGGCCTTCGCCTTTTTGGCGATGACCCGCTTGAGCGCATCGACATAATGGTTCTCATAATCGCTGGCGTCGAACTCCCCGGACTTGTTGCCGATCAGCGTTTCGGCCAGATCGAGCAGGTCGCTGTCGGGCTTGGCCGAGCCGACCTCGCGGAAATAATCCGCCGCCTTGTTCACTTCATCGGCATAGCGCAGCACTTCGAGGATCAGCCCGCGGCCGCAGGGGCGCAGCGCCACCAATTGTTCCTGCCCGCGCAGCGACAGCTGGCCCAGCCCGACCTTCTTGGTCCGCTTCAGCGCCTCGCGCAGCACGATATAGGCTTCTTCGGCAAGCTCGTCGGCGGGCACCACATAATAAGGCTTGGTGTAATACAACACGTCGATGGCATTGCTGTCGACGAACTGGACGAGCTCGAGCGTCCGCTTGCTCTCGAGCTTCACCGCCGCGATCTCCTCGTCGTCGAGCAGCACGTAATTGCCCTTGGACAGCTCGAAACCCTTGACGATGTCGTCGTGATCGATCGCCCCGATGCCGGGCACGACCTTCTCGTATTTCACCGGCTTGCCGCTGGGCTCGTGGATCTGGCGGAAGCTGACAGCGGCCCCGGATTTGGTGGCCGAATAGATCTCGACGGGGATGGACACCAGCGCGAGGCGGATATGTCCCTTCCAATAGGCACGTGCAGCCATGGTGATCTCGCAATGACGTAAAACGCACATATGCGCGAGTGTGCCACAGGTTCCGTCCGGGCAGACGACAGGCCCGGGGCCGAAGCGGTCAGACCGCTGCGCCCACCACCCTGCCGATCCCCGCGGTCAGCGCCATGGCGATCGCGCCCCAGATGGTCACCCGCGCACTCGCGCGCCACAGCGATGCGCCGCCCGCCTTGGCCCCGATCGCGCCGAGTGCTGCGAGAAACAGCAGCGAGGCGACCGCGACCGCCAGCGTCACGCTGGCTTGCGGCGCGATCATCGCGGCGGCCAGCGGCAGCGCGGCACCCACCGAGAAGGTCGCAGCCGATGTCAGCGCGGCCTGCACCGGGCGGGCGGTGGTGAAGGCGGAGATGCCCAGCTCGTCGCGCGCATGCGCGCCGAGCGCATCGTGCGCCATCAGTTGGCGGGCGACGATCCCTGCGGTTTCGGCATCGAGCCCGCGGCCCATATAGATGCCCGCGAGCTCCTCGATTTCGGCATCGACGTCGCTGGCGAGTTCGCCGCGTTCGCGTTCGATATCGGCGGTTTCGGTGTCCTGCTGCGAGCTGACCGACACATATTCGCCCGCCGCCATCGACATCGCGCCCGCCACCAGCCCGGCAGTGCCCGCGATCAGCACATCGGAGGACGCGGCAGACGCCGCCGCCACCCCGATGATCAGGCTGGCGGTCGAGACGATGCCGTCATTGGCGCCCATCACCGCGGCGCGCAGCCAGCCGATGCGCGAGACCAGATGGCGTTCGGAATGATCGTGCAGTCTGCTCATGGTCGGTGCCTTTCCGGCGCGGCGCGGCGCCGGTCTCTGCGCCTGCCTGCCAGGCGTTATAGATCATCGCAGAGCGGGATGCTGCCGTTATTCCGGCGCCCCTCCGACCGCCTGGTACAGGCCGACCAGGCTCGAAAGCTCGTCGGCGCGTGTCTGGATCAGCGAAAGTTCCACGCTGAGCAGCGCCCGCTGCGCATCGACCTGCTCGATATAGGTCGTGTAGCCTGCACGATAGCGGTTCGAAGCATGCCGCAGCGCGTCGGCCACCGCTGCGCGCTGCGCCTGCAATGCGGTTTCCTGGTCGCCCAGATTGGCGAGCACCGCCATGCGGTCCTCCACCTCGCGAAACGCATTGAGCACGGTCGAAAGATAGGCCCAGGCCGCCTGATCGCGCTGCGCGGTCGCGCCTTCGAGCTGCGCGGTCAGCCGGCCGCCCTGGAAGATCGGGGCAAGGATGCTGCCGCCAAGCGACCAGATTCCGATCGGGTCTGCCAGCAGGTCCGACACCGCCAGCCCCGCGCTCGCGCCAAGGTTGATCGAGGGCATGAACTGCGCCCGCGCCGCGCGCATCTGGGCATCGCCCGCCGCGATGCGAAATTCGGCAGCAGCCACATCGGGCCGGCGGCGGAGCAGTTCGGATGGGAGCGTCGACGGGGGCGCGGGCATGCGCAAGTCGTAGAGCGTCCCGGCGCGCGAAATGGTCCCGGGCAGCTCGCCGGTGAGCACCGAGAGCATGTTTTCCTGCCGCGCGATCTGGGCCTTCAGCTGCGGCACGAGCTGGACCGTCGCCTGATATTCCGCCTCGGCCTGGCGCAGTTCGAGCTGCGAGGTATAGCCGACCTCGGCGCGATCGCGGGCGAACTTGAGCGCCTGCTGCCGAGCCTCGACGGTCTCGTCGAGCACCACCAGCCGGGCATCGAGCGCCAGCAGGGTGATATAGCCGGTGGCGGTCGCCGCTGCGACCGACAGCCGCGCCGCCTCCTCATTGGCCTCACTCGCCGCGACATTGGCCTGGGCGGCATCGACGCGGGCGGCGTTCTTGCCGAACAGGTCGATCTCGTAGCTCGCGCGAAACGCCGGTTGCGCGACGATCTGGTCCAGCCCCTGGCCGAAGGGCGAGACCTCGCGCCGCACAGCGCCATCCACCCCGACCCCGAGCGTGGGCAGCAGGAACGCGCGCGAGCCGCGTTCGGTGGCGCGCGCTTCCTCGACCCGCGCCGCAGCCAGCCGGACATCGGGATTGGCGAGGCGTGCCTTTTCGACCAGCGCCGACAGCTGCGGATCGCCAAAGCCCTGCCACCATTGCGCTTCGACCGGCGCGGTCACGCCAAGCTGGGTGCGCCACTGGGCAGGCGCGCTCACCGATGCCGCTATCGGCGCATCCTGCAGCGCAGGGGCGCAGGCAGACAGCACCAGCGAACTGCTAGCGAGCGCGAGAAGGATTGGGCGCATCGCGATCACTCCCCGGTGTGCACGGTTGCGATGACCGACATGCCCGGGCCCAGCCGCCTGGCGGGCTTCTGGCCGGGATCGAGCACGATCCGCACCGCGATGCGCTGCGGGACCTTGACGAAATTGCCCGCCCCGGTGTCGGGCTTGACGATGCTGAACTCGCTACTTGCGGCGGGCGAGACGCTCTGCACGCGCCCGGTCAGCCGCGTGCCGCCCAGCGCATCGACCTCCAGCGTCGCGCGCTGGCCGACCGCCATCTTCTCGGTCTGGGCTTCCTTGAAATTGGCGACCACCCACAGTTCGTCGGGGACGATGTACATCAATTGCGTCCCGGCGCTGACCAGCTGGCCTTCGCGCGCGGTGATCTCGCTCAGCCTGCCCGAGCGGGGCGCGCGGATTTCGGTTCGCGACAGTTCGAACGCCGCGAGATCGCGCGAGGCCTGCGCGCCTGCGACCTGCGCCTCGAGCGCGCCGCGCCCGACGCTGACCGAGCGGATGTTCTCTGCCGCGATCGCCCGCTGCGCTTCGGCCTGGCGGACGCCGGCCTGCGCCTGGCGCAGCGCGGCGAGCGCCTGGTCGCGCTCGCGCAGCGAGACCGAGCCTTCATCGACCAGCTCGGCGATGCGCTTCATATCCGCCTGCGCCTTCAGATAGCCCGCCTGCGCGCTGGCGACCGAGGCGTCCTGCAGCCTGAGCTGCGCCTGCGCGGACCTGAGGCTCTGCTCGCTGTTGGCCAGAGTCGCCTGTTGCGCGGCGATGTTGGCCGCGCCCTGCTGGACCTTCTCGCGATAGGGCGTGGCATCGATGCGCGCCAGCAGCTGGCCCTTTTCGACCCTCTGGAAATCGGCGACCCCGACTTCGACCAGATAGCCTGCGACCTGCGGGCTGACGATGGTCGTGCGCCCGCGCACATAGGCGTTGTTGGTGGTCTCGTCCCCCCCGGCAAAGGGCGGCAGGCCCCAGGCAAAGAGCGCCGCCAGCACACCCAGCACGATCAGCACCAGCGCCACGCCGACGCGCTGACGCGACACCTGCGGCGACCAGCCCTTTTCGGGCTGCGCCAGGGGGGCTTCGGTTTCCGGTGCCTTGGGCGCCGTATCCTGCGGCGGAAGAGTGGAGGCTGTCATGGGTTCGTCCTTGCGCGCATGGCCTCGATAAAGGCCAGTTCCTTGGCGAGCGGATTGCGCCCGCGAATCTTGTTGATCACCCAGGGCACGAGCAGCGCGACGAAGGTGATCGCCGAGAGCGTGCCGATGAGAAAGAAGACGTCGTTGAAGGCGAGCACCGCCGCCTCGCGCCCGATCTGCTGCGATATGCTGGCAGCCGTGGTCTGCTGCACCAGCGCCGGGTCCTGCTGCAGCGGCGCGGTGCGCTGCGCGACATTGGCCAGAGCCTGCGAAAGCTGCGCGTTGCCCAGCGCCAGCGTCGTCCCGGCATCGATCAGATGAGTCTTCAGCCGGACCGTGTGAAACGCAGAGAGCAACGCGATACCGGCCAGGCCGCCGACCGATTGCGACAGCGAGAAGATCGCGATGAAGCTGATGATGTAGTTCTGCCCTGCGGCAAGCGCCCTGAGCATGCCCTGCATCAGCACCGGCCCCATCGCGAACACCGCTGCAAAGGCGATCGCGGCTTGCGACAGATACAGGTCCTGCGGGCGGGTCATCACGCCCGCACGGGTATCGGCAAAGGCGGCGACACAGATCACCAGCACGGCAAACAGCACCGGCCGTGCGAGGTCCTTGGGATCGAGCCGGATGATCGAGAGCACCACGCCTGCGACGGTCGCGCCGGTGAGCACCCAGAAATAGCCGGTCAGCTGCTCGTTGCCATAGCCCAGCGCCACGAACATCCCGCTGGCACCGAAACCCTGTTCGGCAACCAGAATGCGGACGGTTGCACCGATCGCCGCAATCCCCAGGATCGCCCGGCTGGACAGCCAGCTCAGATCGAGCATGGGGCTTCTGCGGTTGGCCTCGATCAGCAGGCATCCGCCCAGGCCGATGATCGCCAGCGCGGCGGCATAGCCCAGCCAGGGCGCATCCCACCACTGGATCCGCCCCTGGATCAGGAACGCGCACAGCGATGCCACGCCCAGCACGAACAGCGCGATGCTGGGGATGTCGAGCTTCTCGAAGGTCAGCTTGCGCACCCCGGGCGGGAGGCGCAGCAGATAGACCAGCCCCAGCCCGAGCAGCGACAGCGCAAACTGGAACTGGAAGACGCGGTCGATATCGCCATCCACCAGCAGCGCGGGCGACAGCGCGCGGGTGAGCGGAAAGGCGATCTGGGTCAGGCCAAGCGAGAGCACCAGCCCAACCGTGCGCAGCGCGGGCGGAAGGCCCTGCATCAGATAGTAGATGGTCAGCGCAGATAGGCCGCTGGCGGCGATCCCGGCGACGGCGCGTGCGCCAAGCTCGGCATGATAGCCCGGCCCGATCAGCTGCACCAGATTGGCGGTCACCAGCCCCGCCATCGCCCAGCGCACGAACAGCTGGATGCCGAATTCCTGCCGCACCCGGAAGAGCAGCATGCTCATCGAGGCATAGGTCGCGTAGAACGCCACCGTCATCCAGCCGGCCTCGACCGGGGTGAGCGCGAACTCGGCCTGCAGCGCGGAGGTGTTGGCGAGCTGAAATCCGTTCTGCGCCCCGCCCACCAGGCCGATGAAGATTCCGATGGCGAGATATGCCGCCCGCCGCCTCGCAGGGTGGTCGGGGTTGGCGGGCGACCCCGGCAGAATGGGCATCTCGTGCGGTTTGAACGCATAGCCATCTGCAGCGTCGACCAGAGGGCGCGGGGTCTCAGCCACAGCGCAGCGCCGCATCGATCAGCGTGGTCTCGAGCGCCTCGGCAAAGGCACGCTCGTCGCCGACACCTGTCACCAGCGTTGCCAGGCGCTCCCGCCGGGCGACGGCGCTGGCGGCCGAATAGATGAAATTGGCGACCCGGAACTGGAGATAGGCCTGCTCACCGGGACACTCGGCCACTGCCGCCTGCGCCAGATCGTAAAAAAGCTGGTGCAAGGGCCCCGAAAGCTCGCGCAGCAGCCATTCTGCGCGGTCCGTGTCGGTGGTGGTGTCGCGCAGGATAAGCCGCGGAACTTCGGGATGCGCCAGCAGATGCGCCACATAGGCCGCCATCGCATTCCTCAGATCGGCGCGCGGATCGGCGGCGCCTGCCTTGTCCCTGGCCGCCGCTGCACCCAGCACATCGTGCAGATCGGCCGCGGCGCTTGCGACAATCGCCTTCCACAGCCCCAGCTTGCTGCCGAAATGATAGGAGACCAACGCGACGTCGACCCCCGCATCCGCAGCGATCTCTCGCAAAGGTGTCGCCTCATAGCCCTGCCTGGCAAAGCGCAGCATGGCGGACGTCTCCAGCGCCTTGCGGCCCTGGCGAGCATCATCCCTGGGTCTGCCGGCGCCTTGTCTGCGTGCCATGAGCGAATCCTGAATGCGGTGCGAGCGAAGTCGTCGCGCCTATTTCAACACCCGTTGAATACGTCGCCAGCCCCTCGAGGTTCCCGCACAGGCCCGAAAATTATAACATGGGTTAATCTTGGGGCGCGATTTGGTTGCGAGGCTGTGAAATGGGTCGAAAATCGACCGTTATCCGCATCGGCGCGGGCAACGTTTTGTGCAGCGCAGCGTAACCATCCTGACATCTCAGGAGGCGCAGCATGTTTTTTGCCCATGGGTCCAAGGGCGAGGACCAGCACAGTTCGACAATCGTCTCGTTTCCCCGCCGCCAGCCACAGCGCTGCGTCACGATCATCAGCACCTATCCGCCCCGCAAATGCGGGCTGGCAACTTTTGCGGCCGATGTCGTCGAGCAGGTCGGCGCGCATTTCGATCACGTGAAGTTCAACATCTGGGCGATGACCAATGGCGATGCCGCCATCCCCGAGGGCGTGAACGCGATCTGCAGCAGTGATGTCGAAAGCCATCGCGCCGCGGCAGCAGCGATCAACGCCACCAGCACCGATGCGGTCTGGGTGCAGCACGAGTTCGGGATCTATGGCGGGCCCGACGGCGAGATGATCATCGATCTGGTTGACCGGATCGCAGCCCCGCTCATCATCACCTTCCACACCGTGCTCGAGGACCCGTCGGACAACCAGCGGCGGATCATCGACCATCTTGTCAGCAGGGCATCGAGGATCATGGTGATGAGCCCCCTGTCGCGCGACCGGCTGACAGAGCGGCATCATGCGCCGCACGAAATCATCGACGTGATCGAGCACGGCGCACCCGACCGTCCGTTCGGCAGGGAACAGCAGTTCAAGGCCGAACGCGGGCTGGGCGATCGCCCGGTGCTGACCACCTTCGGCTTGCTTGGTCGAGGCAAGGGGCTCGAAGCGGTGATCGAGGCGCTGCCCGCCATCCTGCGCAGCAACCCCGACATCTGCTATCGCATCGTCGGCGCGACTCATCCCAATCTGGTCGCCAGCGAGGGCGAGCGCTATCGCGAAGAGCTGATGCAGCGCGCCGAACAGCTGGGCGTGGCGCACGCCATCGAATGGGAAAACAGGTTTCTCAACACCGACGAGCTGCTCGACCAGCTCGAGGCCTGCGACATCTACCTCACACCCTATCCCAACCTCCAGCAGTCGACGAGCGGTACGCTGAGCTATGCGGTCGCTCTCGGCAAGGCGGTGGTCTCGACGCCATACATCCATGCTCGCGAGCTGCTCGCCGATGGGGTGGGCGTGCTGATCGAGCCGCAATCGGTATCGGCAATCGCCGACGCGGTCTGCTCGCTGCTCGCCGACCCCGGCACGCTGGAGGCGCAGAAGCTGCGCGCTTATGATCGCGGCCGGCAGACCATCTGGCCGCGCTTTGCCGAAGCGGTAGAGCAGATGATCGAGCAGACCGTCGCGCGCCCGCTGTCGAAGACCGCGCTGGTGCAACCTAGCTTCGATGGTGTCCGCCGGATGAGCGATTCAACCGGAATGTTCCAGCACGCGCTGGGGATGATCCCTGATCGCAGGCACGGCTATTGCCTTGATGACAACGTCCGGGCGCTGATGCTCCTCAATGTCACCACCGCGATCGGTACCAGCGAGCAGACCGATCGTTCGACGGTCTGCGCATCGTTCATCCAGCATGCCTGGAACCCCGACAACGGCCGTTTCCGCAATTTCATGGGATTCGACCGGCGCTGGCTGGAGGATTTCGGATCGGAAGATTCGAACGGCCGTACCGTCTGGTCGCTGGCGCACACTGCGGTGAACAACCCCAACAGGGAAATCCGCGAATGGGCAACCCGTCTGTATGACGAGGTTCTGGATCATTGCGCCAGCCTGGACAGCCCCCGGACGCTGGCGTTCATCACGCTTGGCGCTTCGGCCATGCTCCAAGTCCGGCCCGCGCATGGCCCGTCGTTGCGCGCAGCCGAACGCGGCGCCGGGATCCTCGCCCATCTCGCGGGGCAGTGCCGCCGTCCCGACTGGACCTGGTTCGAAGCGATGCTCGCTTACGACAACCCGCGCATGCCCCAGGCGCTGATCGCGGCAGGAAAGGCGCTTGGTCGCAACGACTGGCTGGACATCGGGCTCGATACGCTGCGCTGGATCTGCGAACGGCAGATCGCCGCTGCCGGTCATTTCCGTCCCATCGGATCGGAAGGGTTCGGCCAGGATTATGGCCATATGCCGTTCGACCAGCAGCCGCTCGAGGCGCAGGCCGCGCTGGATGCGTGTGCTGCGGCATTTGCGGCAGATGGCGGGCCGCATTGGCGCCGATACGGGCTGGCCGCATGGAACTGGTTCTTCGGTGCCAACGACCGGGGCGAGGTTCTGGCAGATCCGGTCAGCGGACTGTGCAGGGATGGCCTGAACCCGCGAGGCGCCAACCTGAACTGCGGCGCTGAAAGCATATTGGCGTTTCAACTCGGTTATCATTCCATGCTAGCGCTCGTGCCAGACGAAGGCCAGCATTCGGGAGACGCGGTTGAAAAGCTCAAGAAACAGGTGTCGCGGGCCCTTGCATATCCATGACCTGAGACTGAGCGCCGACCCGTCGCGGGTCGTGCTGCGCCCGTTCCATCTGACCTGGCATGCCAAGCAGGCGGAAGACAACCGTGCATTGAAGCTGGTTGAGAACATCACCGCGCTCGGCGAAGACGAGGTCACTGCCGAGTACGGAAAAGTGCTTGCCGATTTCAAGGATCGGCACTGGCAGACCGAAGCGATGTTCGCCGAGCGCTGGCATGAGGTGCAGGCAGCCCTGGGCCTTGGCCAGACCGATTTCTCGCCTGCGCGGCAGAAGCTGATCGGGGCGTATTTCTGTCACGAATATGCCTATGCCGCGGCCGCGCTGATGAACCCCTCGATCGTCCCGCATCCCGACCAGAGCGGGTGCGAAAGCGGTGCGGTGCGGTTCATCATGTCGCTGCGCGCGGTGGGCGAAGGCCATATCAGCTCGATCGCGTTCCGCGAGGGCATCGCATCGGCAAGCGGCGGCATCGATCTGTGGCCGCAGAGCTCGTGGGCGACCTCGGTCGAGCTGGACAATGCCAGCCTGACCGACGGCGACAGCGCCGTGACCGTGCATCGCCACGCGGACAGCAGCCTTTCCAACACCGTGATCTTTCCCGTGACCGAGCAGCAACGCAACGGGCTGGAGGATCTGAGGCTCGTGCGCTTTCGTCACGACGACGGCCGCTATGAGTGGATCGGAACCTATACCGCCTATTCGGGCGCGACCATCCGGTCCGAGCTGCTTCGCACCACCGATTTCAAGCAGTTCATGCTCGAGCCGATCGAGGGCAAGGCCGGCAGAAACAAGGGCATGGCGCTGTTCCCCGAAAAGATCGGGGGGCAATACGCGATGATCGGACGGCAGGACGGCAAGAACCTGTTCCTGCTCCAGAGCCCGAGGGTGGATTGCTGGGAAGACGAAGGCCGCCTGATCATGGAGCCTAAATTCCCTTGGGAATTCATCCAGATCGGCAACTGCGGCAGCCCGATCCGCACCCCGCATGGCTGGCTGCTGTTGACCCACGGCGTGGGCGCGATGCGCAAATACGCGCTCGGCTGCGCGCTGCTGGATCTCGACGATCCCTCGAAGGTTATCGCGCGCACCACCCAGCCGCTGCTCACCGCCGAGAATGCGGACCGGTCGGGCTATGTGCCCAACGTGATCTATACCTGCGGCGCGATGCTGCTGGAGGACCAGCTGGTCATTCCCTATGGCATTTCGGACAGCTCGGTAGGGTTCGCCAACATATCGCTGAACGACCTGCTCAAGACCATGGGGTGACGTACAAGGTGGTCAGGAGCTTTGCGAGAACCACCCGCCGCCCTTCAGCCGCTGCTGCATCGCCCGGCTGACCGGCACCTGCAGCCCCGAGGACAGATCGAGCATCATGCGGCCCGCGCGCTGACCGCCTGAGGTCACCGCGGCGCGTGCGACCCACCAGCTGCGGTGGACCCGCGCCCCCGGCGCACCCTCCAGCAAGGCGCAGGCATCGGTCATCCGCATCAGCACCAGATTGCTTCCCGCATCGGTATGGACGCGCAGATAATGGTCTTCGGCCTCGATCGCCAGCAGCCTGGCGCTGCGCAGAGTGACCGGCAGCTTTTCGGCCAGCAATGGCGGGATCGCCGGAGCACCTTCGGGCTGGGCACTTTCGGGCGGGGCGCTCCGGATCGGGACCGGCTGCGCGGCATCCGGGAGCGCCATGGCGGGTTGCGGGACGGGCGCCCTGGGCTGGCCATCGGCATTGGCAAGATAGTTGATCGCGGTCAGCACCAGCGTGATCAGCAGCACCGCCAGCCAGAACTGGAGCACCAGCATCGGCGTGATCATCTCCACGCCGAAGAACAGCGCGCTCACCACGATCACGATGAAGCTGTGCGGAAGCGACACCAGCAGCGCCACCAGCGCGATCTCCAGCCATCGTCGCGATTCCAGGCCGCCCCAGCTGCGCACCAGCGCCGACACCCCCATCCCCAGGAACGATCCCGGCATGATCACCGCGGCCCAATAGGCAAGGCGAAGGCCCAGCGGTGCCTCGCCTGTGCCAAGCGCGCCGAGATAGGCCAGAACCGCCGAAGCCGCCGCCGCGATTCCAAGGCCGCGAAACGCCTGCGCCTGCAGGGACAATGCATTTGGCGAAGCGCGAACTGCAGAGGCTTCGTTCTCACGCATCAAGGCTCGCAACTCACGTATCCAGGGAAGACGGACGGGTGATAGCCGGGGCAGGAGGAACCGGTCAATGGCGGCACCGCCGTCATCACCCTCAGGAGACCCGACCCATGAAGACCTTTTTCGCGATCGCAGCGCTTGCGGCAGCCGGCATGGCCAGCGCGCAGGCGCCGCAGTCACAGGCCCCGCAGGTGGCCGCCGCCAATCCCAGCGCCAGCGCCAGCCTCACCATCCGGTTCGAACAGATCACCGCTCCGACCGGCCGGATCCTGATGAGTGTCTATGACAGCGAGACAGCGCACGACAAGGGCGGCAAGCCCGCACGGGTGGGTATGGTCGAGGTCGACGGTGCCACCGCCACGCTGACGCTCACCGGTCTTGCGCCGGGCCGCTATGCGATCAAGGTGTTCCACGATGTCGATGGCGATGGCCAGATGAAGATGAACCCCTTCGGCATGCCGCTCGAACCCTTTGCCTTTTCCAATGGAGCAAGGCCCGAAGGCGGGCCCGCGCTGTGGAAAGCGGCGAGCTTTGACGTGCCGGCAGGGGCCAGCGAAACCCGGATCAGCTTCCAGTGACCGCCGCCAGCCTGAACCGCCGCGATCTTCTGCTGCGCGGAGGCCTTGCCACCGCCGGCGCCATGCTGCCCGGCTGGGCCAGCACCGCGATGGCGGCGACGCAAGCCCCGGCGCTGCCCGACTGGACGCTGGGCGTGGGCGACATCCTGTCGGACATCGCGCCGCAGCCGCTGGTGCGCGTGTCGGGCCGCGCACCGGCGCTCAAGGGCACGCTCTACCGCAATGGCCCCGCGCGGTTTCGGCGCGGCGCGAGCGCGGTCGGACACTGGTTCGATGGCGACGGGCTGGTGCGCGCCTGGCGGGTGAACGGCGACAAGGCGAGCCTTGCAGCGCGGTTCGTCGACACCCCCAAGCGCCGCCTCGAAGAGAAGCTCGGCCGCATCGTCCAGCCTGGCTTCGGCACGCCAGCAGGGCCGGGCGCAAGTGTCGGCAGTCCGGACGATACCAACCCGGCCAACACCCATGTCATCGCCGCAGGTGGCCGCCTGCTGGCGCTGTGGGAGGCAGGGTCCGCCACCGCGATCGACCCGCAAACGCTGGCGACGCAGGGCATGGTGACCTTTCGCGACGATCTCGCCCGGATGCCGTTCCTCGCGCATCCGCGGATCGAGCCTTCGGGGCAGATCTGGAACATCGGGTCGGGCGGCGACAGCGCCTATGTCTGGAGGCTCTCGGCCGATGGCAGTTTCGAGGCGGGTCAGGCCATCGCGCTGCCGATGGCAAGCTATATGCACGACTTCACCGCCACCGCCCGGCACCTCGTCATCCTGTGCCAGCCCTGGGTATCGGACCAGGCCCGCCTGCCGTTCTCGCAGAGCATGAGCTGGCGCCCCGAGCGCGGATCGCGGGTGCTGGTTCTGGACAAGGACGACCTCTCGCGCCGCCGCGAATACGAGCTGCCGCCATTGTTCTTCTTCCATCTGGGCGATGCCTGGGAGGAGGCCGACGGCACCATCCGCTTCGATGGCTGTTTCCACGCCGACCCGACCTTCGCCTTGCTGGGCGCGCCGGGACTGGTCGAGGGGCGGCACGAATATTCGGAGAGGCCCGAGCTCACCTTTGTGACGCTGCACCCCGATGGCCGCGCCGACATGAAGGCTGCGGGGATTTCCGCCGAGTTCCTGCGCAGCGCGCCGGAGACTGCTGGCCTTCTGCGCCACCAGACCATCCATGTCGGAGGCTATCGCACCGACCGCCCCTTCGCGCGCAGCATCGGTATCTGGGACTGGCGGTCCGGCCGCGAAGACAGCTTCGACTTCGGTGCCCGCCAGCTGGTGGAGGAGTTCGTCCCCGCAGGCCGCCACCTGATCGGCACCACGCTCAACCTCGACGCGCGCGCGACCGAGTTGCACGTGTTCGACGCCCGCAAGGTTGCCGACGGCCCGGTGGTCACCTGGCGCAGCACCGTCCCGCTGCCGCTGAGCTTCCACGGCAGCTGGGTTTCGGGCTGACGCAAGCAGGGGAGCACCTCAGAGCGTCAGCACGGCAATACCGGCGGGAGGAATCAGCCTTTCGCCCAGCACCAGCCTGCCGCCGATGCCATCGGGGATCGCGACCGGGGTTGGGGCATAATTGAACGCAAAGACATGGCTGGCCGTGCGGCGCAGGCGCAGCCCCTCGGGCAGCGCCACGGTGTCGACGCCCGCCTCGCGCGCTGCAGCCTGCAGAACGGGCGCGAGAATGTCCGGCTCGGGCCAGGCGGCAAGATAGCGTCGGTTGCCCGATCGCCAGCAGGCGACGGTTCCGTCATCTGCGACGAGCTCTGCTGCCGCATCGGTTTCCAGATGCTCGATCCAGCGGCGCACCGCCCAACCCTGGCCCGGATGCACCAGCCCCGGCCTCAGGCTCTCCACCCGCACGACTTTGGCCGGGAAGATCGCGCCGGGCGGCAGGTCATCGGGTATCGCGAAGTCGGCCGTGCGGCTGCCCGATCGCGGGCCGATCACGACAGGGCCTTCAAAGGCGGCGAGGTGCGCCAAAAGTTCGTCGGGCACCACGGGCAGGCAGGGCACCACGCACATCGCATAGCCTTCGAGCGGCGCATTGGCCGGGAGGATGTCGACATTCAGACCCAGCTGTCGCAGCGCGCAATAGGCATCGAACGCCGCCCACAACGCGGACAGCCCCGCCCCCTGCGGCTGGATCGTTGTGATCCAGTCCGAATCATAGGAGAAGATCAGCGCGACGCTCTTGGCCGCAGCGGACATCGGGCCGATGGCTGCGATGTCCTCGGCAGCCTGTGCCGCTTCAGCATAGGCGGGCGCGGGCGCATCGTCAGGGCGCAAAAGACCAGCGTGCAGCTGTTCCTGGGCGAAGGGTGCCTGGCGCCAGCGGAAATAGCTGACCAGCTCGGCGCCATGGGCCAGCGCCTCGAGCGTCCACAGCCGCACCATGCCATCCAGCGGCGCCGGGTTGTGCCGCGCCCAGTTGACCGGTCCGGGCTGCTGCTCCAGCACCCACCAGCGGCCACCACGCGTGCACCCCCGGTACAGATCGTGATGGAAGGCGGCGATATCGGGGTGGCCCTGCCGCGCATAACGCAGTCTGTCTTCCTCGCTGAACCGGAAGCTTTCGAGAAAGCCCAGCGGATAGCTGTCCCAGCCCACGGCATCGAGCGACTGCGCGACATCGTGATGATCGAACTCGGTGAAGAAGCCCATGAAGTTGTGGGTGATGTCGCGGCCGGGGGACAATTCGCGCAGGATGTCCACCTGGATCTGGTTGAAGCGGACGACCTCGTCCGAGGCGAAGCGGCGAAAGGCGAGCCAATGCGCAGGGTGCGCTTCGGTGACGGTCAGGTTGGGCAGGTCGACCTCGTCGAAGCTGCGATATTCCTGGCTCCAGAACACATTGCCCCAGGCGCGGTTGAGCGCTGCGACATCGCCATAACGTTCAGCCAGCCAGACACGGAAAGCGGCCAAGGCAGCGGGTGAAAAGCTCTGCACCGTGTCGTGGCAGCCATATTCATTGTCGGTCTGCCAAGCGACGACCGCCGGATGGTGACCATAGCGTTCGGCCACGGCGCGGGTGATGCGCGCGGACTGCTTGCGATATCCGGCATGGCTGAAGCAGTAATGACGCCGCGACCCGAAGCGCCGAGGACGACCATCGCGGTCGATCGCGATCATTTCGGGCATGGAATCGACCAGCCATTTGGGCGGCGTGGCGGTGGGCGTTCCCAGGATGACGCCAAGCCCTGCAGCCTGCAGCGTTTCGATCGCCCGGTCGAGCCAGGCCCAATCGAACCGGCCGGGCTCGGGTTCGATCCGGCTCCAGGCAAACTCGCCGATGCGCACCCGGGTCAGCCCGATCTCGCGCATCCGCCGGGCATCGTTAGCCCATTGCGATTCGGGCCAGTGTTCCGGGTAATAACAGACACCAAGCTGCATCAGCTGCGGCTTCGGGGATGGGCTATCGGAGATCATGGCTGCGCGGTTGCTCTTTTTGGGATCAGGGGGCAATTACGAATAGACGATATGTTCAATTGGCGCTCATGCCACATCAAAAAGGCGGCACATGGCTGATCGGGGTCTGAAATCCAAAACAGCACCGCGCAAGCGTGTCCGACTGGCGCCACAGGAGCGGCAGTCGCTGATCCTGGACCGTACCGCCGACATCATAGCGCGCGAAGGCGTGTCGGCGCTGTCGATGGACCGGATCGGGCGCGAAGCCGGGGTCAGCAAGTCGCTGGTCTATGCCTATTTCCCCGGGATGACAGACCTTTTGCGGCAATTGCTGCAGCGCGAATGGCGCAGGCTGCGGCGTTTGCAAGCCGAGGCGGCGGATCGGGCCGAAACAATGGAAGGGCTGGTTCGCGCGGTGACCCATGTCTACCTCAAATATATCGACGAGCGTGGCATGCTGATCGAACGGCTTCAGGCAGAGCCTTCGGTATCCGCGATCCATGACCCCACCGAGTTCGGCCGTGACAGCGCTGTAGGCTATCTGGCCGAAATCGTTGCCGAGCATTATGGACTTCCGCAGGACATCGCGAAGGCTGCGACGGATATCAGCTTTGGTCTGCCGGCAGCTGCGGGAGCGTATCTGCTTCAGCGACGGCTGAGCAGGGAGGTGCTGGAAGACCTGACTGTCACCATGATCCTGGGCACGCTGAATGAGTTGAAACGCGAGCATATGGCCCGCCTTCAGCCGATCCGACGCGCACCGCCGCTGCGTTAATTTGCTCAAGCTGCGGCGGCGAGCAGGTCCGGTGTCCGCTCCGGTGAAGGGTTGACGACGGCAATCGGGCCCTCATCAAGACCATATTCCCTGCGCAGCCGATCGAGAGGTTCGTGCAGGCGCTTTTCGAAAGCCACGAACTGCAGGCTTCGGGCGCGACGCCCCCGCGACCAACCATCGGTGACGGCATCCATCGCCGGCTGGATCAGCAACGGATCGACCAGCGCCATGTGCCCGGAGACCACGGCAATCCACATCGCGGCATAGGGAAAGTCCATCTGCGCCAACTGAAACGCCTGCAATGCCAGCTCTCCAAACGGGGTCGCCGGATAGCCGGTCAGCACGTGATGCAGATCGTGCGTCTGGAAGCCTCGCACCACCTTGTAGGCAATTGCTGGGGGCATGCGGTCGATCTTGCCGCTGAGCTCAAGCGCTTCGTGCCGGGCGCGATAGCCTGCTGCCAAATGCTCGACCAGATCATTGTCGACCATGAAGGCGCGATAGGCATGGCCGAGCGTTCCGGGAGCGCAACCATCGAGCATGGCCAGCCGAAAGTCCGGCGCCAGCCAGGCTTCGAGGGCTAGCGGGCCATGCTCGGGATGATTCAGGATGGCAGCCTCATATTTGGCAATGGCATCGGTGGGTGCTGTCTCCCACCACTCGTTGAACAACCAGTCGATTCCGTGGGTGTAGAAATTGTCGATGCTTTGGAGGAATTTCTCTCCGAAGCCGCGTTCGATCTGCGTAGCCATCTGCTTTTCTCCTCAGGCTCTGTCCGTTACTTTGCTAGGCTTCCGCCATCGACCGGCACCAGCGCGCCGGTCATGAAGCGGGCGGAGTCACTGACCAGAAAGGCCAAAACGTCGGCCATTTCCTCCGGTGTTCCATAGCGTCCCAGCGGCGTCCCATGCGCCAGCTGCGGCCGGACGGCCTCAGGGTTTTCGGGCGAAAGCTTCCTTTCGAGCTGGAACATCATTTCGGTACCGGTTGGGCTGGGACAAATGGCGAGGACCCTGACGCCATGCGGGGCCATGGTCACTGCTGCCGACTTGGTCATGCCGTTCACGGCCGCTTTGCTGGTGTTATACCCGAAGATATTGCCGCCTCCGCCAAAGCCGGACACCGACGAGGTGTTGACGATAACGCCGCGGCCGCGGCTCTGCATATGGCCACCGACGTGCTTCAGGCCCAGGAACACGCCCTTTACATTGACTGCCATGATGTGGTCGAAATCGTCCTCGCTATAGTCCACAGCGCTGGCAACCGGGCCGGAGATGCCAGCATTGTTGAACAGGATGTCGATACCTTCGCCAAGGCCGCAGGCGGTATCAACGGCGCGCAGCCAGTCGCCGCTTTGGACCACATCGCCCGCAAATGGAGTGACATCGCCTGCTTCGGCTGCATCCGTAAAATCGGCATCGGCCCGGTCGAACGCCAGAACGCGCACGCCATCGGCGCATAGCCTGCGCACCGCCGCCAGCCCGATACCTCGAGCTGCGCCAGTGACAATGGCCACGCGGCCGTGGAGCGAGGAATCAGCCATGATATTGGTCCTTGTCGAGTGAAGCGGCGCTGCTTGCGAAAATGAAATCGCGGATGAGGTCGGCGCAGAGAGCCGGTACATCGCGATGCGGCACATGCCCGGCCTCGGGCAGCCGGATGACGCGGGCCTGCGGGCAGGCGTCTGCGATCATATCAGGCATGGTCGGCACAAAGACAGTATCGCGCTCGCCCCAGATGATCAGCACCGGGCAAGCGATCGACAAGGCAGGTGGGGCAGCATCCGCATCAATAGCTGGAAGGCCGCCGACCGGGGGGATTTCGAACGGAGCAGCCCGGTACCATGCCCGCATCGCAGACCAGGCCCCAGCCTGCGTCCAGGCGTCGCGATAGACCTCGAGATCGGCAGATGTGAGAAGTCCCCGCCGGGTCGCGTCGCCCAGAAATCGCTCGATCAGCGCAACTGCCTGTGCCTCGCAAAAAATGCTGTCCGCAGCCTCGGAGCGCAGCATGGTGATGTATTGCGAAGCCGCGCGCTGCTGCGCGTCGTGCAGGATCATGTGCTGGAAGACGCGGGCAGGGGGAGCGTTCAGCGCGATCAGCCCGGCGATCCTTTCCGGAAAGCGGTCTGCCATCTCGAATGCAAGCACACCGCCCCAGTCATGGCCGCACAGGTGCACCCGATCGATGTCCAGCGCGTCGATCAGACCCAGCAGATCGCGCACAAGAGTGTCGATGGCATAATCCTGCACTGCGCCGGGCCGGCTGCTGCCTCGGTAGCCGCGCTGATCCGGCGCCAGCTGACGGATATCTGGGCCAAGCCGCTCAGCCAGCGGTCTCCAGCTGGCCGCATGGTCAGGAAAGCCGTGCAGCATCAGGAGCGGCGTGCCTTCTCCCCGTTCCAGATAGTCGAGCTCTATCCCGTTCGTTGCGATGCGGTGCTGCACCGGTGAGGTACTCGAGCCGTTGTTCAGGGCGAAATCCTGCATCACTGCCGGCGCGCTCCTGCCGCCAGCTGCTCGCGCCAGGCGGATCTGGCGATATCGACGGCCAATCCCTGTTGTTCCTGCATCATTGCCCCGACCGTCACAGACGCGCCGTGGGCAGGTTGCAACAGTTCAAAGACATTCCCGTCCGGGTCACGACCAAAGAGGACGGTTGCCGATCCCACATCCTGCGGCGGACCATGCAGCTCTATGCCCTGGGTCAACAGGCGCTGGTAATCGGCGTCCAGGTCATCGCTCTCGAAGCAGACATGGTTCCAACCCGGCGCGTTCAGGGCGCGACGCGCAGCACGAATGGTCTGCGGCTGATGGTACTGCCAGAATTCCAATTCGGCATTGGAAAGGCGAAGCCACCCGCCGTCGAAGCGGACATCGGCAATCCCGGCAACACGGTCGAATTTCGGGTCTGGGCCGAAAGCTCCCTGGCGGGTGGCCTCTTGGCCCGTCAGCATGGCGTAAAAGGCTAGCAGCCGGGGCATGTCGGGCGAGACGATAGCAGTGTGCGCGAACCAGGGCCTGTCAGCCGCTGCGGGTGCCCAGGGCACGCCCTCGAGCTCGATGATATTGCCTTCCGGATCGCGGATATAGACATAGCTGTTGCCGGTACCGAGGCCCGACGGGCGGGCATGTGATGCAGCGCCTGCCGCCCGGAAATGGTCGTACATCGCATCCGACAGGTCTTGTTGCAGGCAGATATGGCGTATACCGGCAGAATAGACCTGGCGTTCGGAATCTGCCTGGTGCTTGGGGACGGCATATTCGAACAGCTCGATCGCGCCCAGCGTGCCTCGCAGAAAGGCGACGCGCGCACGCGCGTCATCCAGCTCCAGCATCTCCCGGTTCTCCGGCGTGTCGGCAAGGTCAAAGCGCGACACTACGGAAAAGGCCTGCTGGCTGGTATAAAAGGCGATGGCGGCTTCAAGATCGGTGACGACAAGGCCGGTATGATGAACGCCGATAATCATGGCATGGGCTCCGCTTGCAGGGACTCACTCGCCCGTGCGTCGATCTGCGCCCGGATGACCTTGTGGGTCTCGGCGGTCAGTGAATACCGCCATGCCAGCATTGCAGCGATCAGCACCAGCGCACAGGGCACAAGGCTATAGCTGATCGACAGCGCGAGCAGAGGCTCGGCGCGGCTCTCGCCTGCCGACTGATAGCCGACGGTCCCCAGGATCAGCAAAGGCAGGCCTGCACCCAGGGCATATCCCATCTTCTGCACCATCGCCATCGCGGCAAAGAACAGGCCCTGCTGGCGGTCGAGCGTTTCGGCCGTGTCGATATCTGCCGTGTCCGCCACCATCGCATGTGGCAGCATCAGAACCGCACCATAGCAGCTGCCTTTGAGGATGAAGAGCGCCGTGAACAGCATGACACCGCCCTTGGGGACCAGGAACATGCAGGCATTGGTCAATGCGACAATGACAAGCGCCAGTGTCAGCGCCCGGTGCTTTTCAATCCGTTTGGCCAGCCAGACCCATCCCGGCATCACCAACAGTGCAGCGGCGAAATACAGGAAATAGACGACACCGATATTGGTGACGCCGACGACGTCGCGTGCGAAGAAAACGGTGATCGTCTGCCTGAACACCTCGCCAATCGTGGCGATCAGCACCAGCAGTGTGATATTGAGAAATGCCCGGTTGCGTCCCAGCATCCGTAATGCGCCGCCGAGGTGGAACGGCGCTTTGTGGCTAGGCGCGGCAGGTTCGGGAACGAGCAGGAATGCAAGTGTGGCGCAAATCGGGAGCAGAGCGATGATCACGATGCTCAGGGCTGCCATCACGTCCGCACTTGTCGCCCCGGGCCGCGACAGGACATAAGCGGGAATCAGCGTCGATGTGATCAGGCCGACAATGCTGAACCCTTGCGATACCGAGCTGATGCGTGTGCGCACATGATAGTCGGACGAAAGTTCGGCAGACCAGGCCTGATAAGGCAGCAGAATGAGCGTATAGCCCAGATACACCAGCGAGACCGCCAGCGCGAAATAGACGATGCCGGCATCTGGGGTGGGGACAAAGAGCATCCGCACGCCAGCTGTCATCGCGACAGTCCCGAAGATCAGCCACACCCGGCGACGCCCGATACGTGGCCGCCATCTGTCAGAAAGGATTCCGATAATGGGGTCGGTAATGAAGTCGGACAGGCGGGCGAGGATCAGCGCGATACCGATCAGCTGCAGACTGAGTTGCAACTGCCCCGAATAGAGCGGAGCGAGATAGATCGCGATCGGCAGCCCGATCATGCCAAGTGGCAGTTGAACCGACCCAAAGGCGAGGATCCGCCAGAAGGCAATGGGGGCTTCGGTGGTTGATGTAGCTGCCGTCACGCGCAGGGCCCTCCTGCGACATGGGCACTGCGGCCAGGGCGCGGGGCCAGCGTCACAACGGAAAGATCGTGTGGCCACCGTCGAGCACAAGCGACTGGCCGGTCATGAAATTGCTCTGCTGTGAGGCGAGGTACACGGCAATGCCCTCCATGTCCTGCAATTGCCCGATGGTTCCCGAAGCAGCGCGCCTGCGGCATCCGTCCTGGAATGCCTTGGGGGTGTTGAGTGACATTTTCGTCTCGATAAACCCTGGCAGAATGGCATTGACTTGAATGCCGCTGCGGCCAAGTTCGATCGCCAGCGAGCGCACCAGGCCCGTGACAGAGGCCTTAGTCATGCAATAGCCGGCAGAATTGGGCAGGCCCAGCAACGCCGCGACCGACGACGTCACGATCAGCTTGCCGCCAGAACCGGCTGCTTTCCAGTGACGGATCGCCAGCTGAAAGGTATCTATCACGCTCATCACATTGAGTTCGTGCGTCTGCAGCCAATCGTCGCGATCCAGATCTGTAAAGGCCCCGCGCACGCCCGATCCGCCAGCATTGGCGAAGCAGCTGTCGATCCGGCCGAAAGCTGCCAGCGTTTCAGCAAAGGCAGCGGCCGATGAAACGGGGTCCATGACATCCGCAACAAAGCTGCGCGCGGTGCCGCCCAGCGCTTCGAGTTCGGCAATGGCGGCAGCGTTCTTGTCCGCATTCCGCCCCCAGATGGCGACGGATGCACCGCATTTTACTAGGCCCTTTGCCATGGCGAGCCCCAAGCCACCATTGCCGCCCGTAACGAGGGCGACATGCCCCTGAAGATCGAAGAGATTGTGCATTTCGGTCACTCGCCCGCTGATTTGTGATGCATTTCGAGCCCCCTGGCCCATCTGCGCTGAAAGCCGCGCCAATAGTCGGGCTGATCGTCGCCAGCGACTGCGCCGCCCCATTGCTGTCCGAAGCTACTTGGCCAGCGCCCGGCACCGGCGAGCGGCACAGGCACGTCAAGATACCGCCGCATGGCTTGGTCCTGCTTCAGGTGCAGGTCGAAGAAAGCGCTGATGAAGTGAACATTGATCGCCTCGATCCGCTCCTTGCGCCACACCGGATCGGTTAGAAACTCAATGGTCGGGAAATCCGCCCCTTCGGGCAATTGCACAGGATTGCCCGCGATGTTGTGCGCCGCTTCACGATAGACCAGCAGGTAACGGTCAGAACCGCTTGCCGTGCCGAACAGGCGCTTCACGCCGTTTTCGAAGTCCACCACGTCGTCCTGGTCGCCGTCGATCAGCAACATGGGGGTTTTCAGTGCGGCAAGATCCTTATCGCGCCATACCATGGCGTCGGGTTGCGCCCCCCAGGGAGCCAGGACGACAACCGCATCGATTTGTCCGGCGATGGCCGGATCAGGCCTGGGCAATGCAGCCAATGCTTCCCGCGGAAACTGGCGATATGCCGGCGCGTCCGGATCATGCGGAACGCCTGCGGTAGTGATCGCCCCATAGCCTCCCATAGAGTAGCCCAGCACGCCGATGGCCTGCGGATCGACTACGCCGGTCACGGTGGAATTCGTCACCGATCCGTCCAGGATCGCCCTGAGAACTGCTTGCTGGTCCCTGGAACGGTTCACCAGAACGCTGCCAAACGAGGTCGCAAAAGAAGCAACATCGCTGAACGGTAGATCGCGGTGATCGATCGAGGCAACCACATAGCCGCGAGACGCCAAGGTCTCGCCCAGCCGGCTCATATGTTCGGCCCATCCGCCATAGCCATGTGACATGATGATCAAGGGAAAGCGTTGCCCGGTAAGCGCCTGCGCTGGTGCCAAGGCCATGCCCTGCTCAGAAAGCTCCAACACCTGCTGGCTAGGCACGGCACGTTTGTGACGATAATGCTGGCGGACTGCATCGCCTTCAGGTCGGGCCGGGAACCAAAGCCGAAGGCCAATCTTTCGATCGCCCAGATGCAGTTCCTCAACGACCGTCCCGACCTGATGCTGCCCGCGGCCCGCCAGTTCGGGCATTTCCGCTGACGGCCGGTGTGCGTGCTTAGGTGTGCCAGGGTCAGCCGCACGGACATCAGTTGCGATGAGCAGCGCGAAGGCGGTTACGGTAAGCCCAAGCATCTTACCTTGAACAGCCATGGTCACGGCACAAATACTGCCATGAGCCGCCATCTGCCATTGCTCGCTTCGCCTCTCATCAGCGGAAGCCTACCCGCAACGCCAGCCCGAAGGTGCGCGGATCGAGCAGGAACGCGCTGCGGAAGCTACCGACAAGGTTTGAGTTCACTTCAAGGAAAGTGATGCTGTCGTCGTTCGCCAGGTTCTTGACGAACGCCGTGAGGCTCCAGTCCTTGTCGCTGTTGGCCACTACCAGGGATGCGTCCAGTTGCGACCAGTTGCCAACGCGATCGGCGGGCAGGTTGAATTCTCGCGAATGGAAACCCGATTGCGAATAGAAGTCCACGCGCGGCCGCACGGTCCATCCATCCCCTGCCTCGAACGTGTATTCTGCTGCCAGTTTCAGTGTCCGGCGCGGCGCATTTGGCAGCTGGTTTCCGCGCAGCTGGAAGCGCGCATTACCCCGAGCCGGGTCGGCCGAAAGGAAATCGCTGCGGATTTCGGCGTCGAGCAGGCCCAGGCTTGCCTCCAGGCGCAATGGCTCCACCGGGCTGTAGACAAGTTCCGCCTCGAACCCACGGACCCTGGACTTGGGAATGTTGGTGTTGGCGACAGCCGTGCCGACCAGGTTGCCGACAATCAGGTTGGAATAGTCATAGTTGAATGCCGCAAGGTTCAATCGGCCCTTGCCCCCCAGGAAGGTGTTCTTCACCCCCAGTTCCAACGCGTCGATTTCTTCGGATTCGAAAAGAGGAATCGTGTTGTTGCCGGGGTTAAACCCTCCCGACTTGAACCCTCGCGAGAAGGACAGATAGACGTTGGTGTCCTCGGTGAAGGATATCTTCGGGGCCCAGTTCAGGATAGCGCGGCCTGTGACCTTGTCGAAATCGGCTTCCCCAATGAAATAGGGGTTGAGTGCGAAGGTGCCCGAAGCCGTTTCAGCACGTTTATTGTCATGGGTATAGCGCAGGCCCCCGGTGAGCTTCAGCGTGTCGGTGATATCGACATAGACCTCGCCGAACACGGCATAGGATTTGACCTGCCCCAGACGAGTATCGAATTTCGACACCGCGCCGAGCAATCCGTTGGCCGGGGTCCAGGTGTCGACAAAGCCGGTGCCGCGCGCATTCATGTAGAAGCCGCCGAGGATGAAATTGAACGGACCGTCAAAACTCGATGCGACCCGAAGCTCCTGGCTGAACTGCTTCTGGGTGCCGCCCCCGGTCTGCGACGTGCGATAGTCGGTCGTGGTAACAGGCCTGCCCGACAGCAAATAGGTCAGGACGCCATTACCATTGCCCGCATTGGGCACGACCCTTGTGCCAAAGGTGCCGGTATTGAACGCATTGGGGCGGAAGCCCTGGTCGAAATCTCGCTCGCTGGAGTTGTCGCCATCGCGAAGACCGGTCAGCGATGTCAGGGTTATCGCCCCCAGTTCCTGCGTGATCTCAAGCGTTCCCAGAAAGTCTTCAGCCTTCTGGAACGGCCGGACATCGATCACGACATCGCGCAGGTTTGCAGGGTTTGGAGCGAATGTGCCAGGACGCACGACACCGGGCAGCAGGAAGCTGTCGATCGGGAAGTTGGTCGTCGGGAAGGCCGTACCCGCCGAATTGGGCGAGCATCCGAACTGTGCGTCGGGCGTGCAAAGCGATTTCGCCGCGTTCTGTCGGTCGGAATCCTCTTTGAAATACGTCAGCGTCAGGTCGATGGTTGTCGAACTGGACGGTTCGATCCGCGTGCTCGACCGGAGCGTGAACTGGTTGCGGCCATCGATGTTGGTGTTGTCGAGCAGGTTGCGGGTATAGCCATCGCGGTTGATATAATTGGCGGCGAAGCGCTGGTAGATGCCTTCGGCGATGGGCAGGTTGATTGCGGCATTGGCGCGGATCCCGCGCGGGCTTTCGCCCTGCACCTCGACATAGCCTTCGAAGCTGTCGGTCGGGCGGCGGGTGATGAAATTGATCGCGCCGCCGGTGGTGTTGCGGCCGAACAGCGTGCCTTGCGGCCCGCGCAGCACCTCGATGCGCTCCATGTCGAAGAATTCGCCGAAGCTGCTGCCAGACTGCAGGAACACACCATTGACCAGAACACCAATATTGGTGTCGCCGGTACCGCCGAACGACTGCGAACCGACCCCACGGATGGTAATGTTGCGGTTGGCCGAGAGCGTGACGTTGGGGGCGTTGAACTGCAGGTCCTTGCTGTCCTCGATCCGCGCTGCCTGAAGCGCCTCTGCATTCAACGCGGTGATCGCGATCGGCACTTCCTGGACGTTTTCCGCTTTGCGCTGCGCAGTGACGACAATGGTGTCGCGATCCTGCGCGACATCGGCCTCCTGCTCTTGTGCCGCCACCGGGGTTGCCGCCGCCAGCCATGCCAGCGTCAGCACCGATGCACCCCATGCCGTGTTCAAGCTCTTTGTCATGCCATCCTCCCTTTGTTTTGACGATATGTGCAATACAAATGGACCAATGGTCAATACACTATCTCAAAGACTCAGTTTTTGCCTGATTTCGGCCAATTTTTGGGGTGCTTTTGGGAGATAATTCAACGACTCGACAACACGACTCGCCGGGCGCTAACTCTCAGCAGGCGATACGGCCGTGACATGAGTGCGCATCTGATTTGGCAGGGCCCATATGGGATGGCCGCGGCCACGGCTGCTTTCGGGCGTTAGCCTTTTAGCAGGCGGGCTCCGGCGGAAGGAATGCCCAGGAAATGGGTTTGGGCTGGCTGGCCTGTACGCAGCCAATGATCCGCCAGTGCGCGATCCACTATAGGCAATCGGTCAACGGCGACTATCGCCACGACACAACCACCAAAGCCGCCACCGGTCATTCTGGCGCCGCCGTATGAACCAATCGCGGCATTCAGGCTGTCGACCAATGCATCTACCGCCGGCACGCTGACCTCGAAATCGTCCCGCAGCGATGCATGCGATTGCCGCATGGCTTGCCCAAGCTCCGCCAGATCGCCGCGCGCCATCGCCTCGGCCGCGCTGAGCGTGCGCACATTTTCGGTGACGACATGCCGCGCGCGGCGGAAAACGGTGGCATCGCAGCCGGTTTCGCCTGCCTCAAGCATCGCCAGGTCCAGTTCGCGCAACGACCCGACGCCAAAATACTCCGCCGCCTGCCGGCACTGGGCGCGGCGCTCATTATAGGCGCTGTCGACAAGCCCGCGCGCGACGCCTGAAGGAACGATGACGATCGCGGCATCGGCGGGAAAGGCAACCGGCTTTGCGCTCAGGCTGCGGCAGTCGAGCAGCAGCGCGCTGTCCTGCTCGCCAAAGGCCGACGCGATCTGGTCGAGCAGGCCGCAGGCGCAACCGACATAATGATGCTCGGACCATTGCGCGACGCGGGCCAGCACGTGCTTGTCGGGCGCTTGCGCACCCGCCACAGCCGTCAGCGCAAGGCCCAGCGCAACCCCCAGCGAGGCGGACGAGGACAGGCCGTTGCCCTGCGGCACATCGCCCGAAAAGGCGAGCTTTGCCCCGCGCACGGGCAGGCCGAATGCGGGCAATCCGGCAGCAATGCCGCGGACGTGATTTCGCCACTCGCCCTGGGCTGCGGTCTCGATCGGCGCATCGATGCGGAAGCCATCTTCCGCCATGTCCAGGTCCGCAGCCCGCGCGATGATGCGCGGCTCCTCCAGCGGGCTTGCAGCAACCACGGTGCCGAACTGCAGCGCGCAAGGCAGGGCAAAGCCGTCGTTGTAATCGGTATGATCGCCGATCAGATTGACCCGGCCGGGGGCGAAAGCGAGGATCGCGGGATCATGGCCATAGGAGCGGCGAAACGCGGCGATCGTGCGTTCGGCGAGCGGGAATGTGTCGCTCATGCCGGGGTCGCCTTGCGGTAATGGACCGGACTGACGGCGCGCAGCCGCTCGGCAGCCTGTTCGGCGGTCAGATCCCGCTGCGCCTCGGCGAGCATTTCATAGCCGACCATGAACTTGCGAACGCTGGCAGACCGCAGCAGCGGCGGATAGAAATGCGCGTGCAGCTGCCAGTGCGCCTGATCGCCCGCGCCATAGGGCGCGCCGTGCCAGCCCATCGAATAGGGGAACGAGCAGCCGAACAGGTTGTCGTAGCGCGCGGTCAGTTCGCTGAGCAGCGCGCCCAGGCTGTCGCGGTCGGATGCCTCGAGCTGCTCGATCCGCTGAACGGCAAAGCGCGGCAGCACCAGCGTTTCGAACGGCCAGACCGCCCAGAACGGCACGATCGCCATCCAGTACGCGTTTTCGACCACCACGCGCGGGCCGCCGGCCTCGCGCGCGGCGATATCGCCGAGCAGCGTCCGCCCGGTCTTCTCGAAATAGGCCCGCTGGCGCGCATCCTCGGTCGCCGGTTCATCGGGCACATGCGCGCTCGCCCAGATCTGTCCGTGCGGGTGCGGGTTGGAGCAGCCCATGGACGCGCCCTTGTTCTCGAAGATCTGGACCCAGGCATAACGCTGCCCCAGCTCGGCGGATTGATCCGCCCAGGTATCGATCACCGCGCGCAGTTCCGCAGCGGACAGCTCGGGCAGCGTCAGCGCGTGGTTGGGGGAGAAGCACATCACGCGGCACTCTCCCGAGACCGGCTCGGCCACCAGCAACGCGTCCGGGTCGGGATCTGCAGCGGCCAAGGCCTCGGCGGCGGGCATCAGCGCGGCGAAATCATTCTCGAACACCCAGGGTCCGGAGTAATCGGGATTGGTTTCTCCATTGGCGCGGGTGTTGCCCGGGCAGAGAAAGCAGGCGGGATCATGCGATGGCAGCACCGCGATGTCGGGCGCCTCGATCTGGCCCTGCCACGGGCGCTGGGTGCGGTGCGGCGAGACCAGCACCCATTGGCCGTTCAGCGGATTGAACCGGCGGTGCACGGCTGCGGCATCACCCATGGCGTCTTGCTCCTGGCCCGACATAACGGGCGACATTGCCGAAGATCACGCGGTTCGATGTCAGCGCCACGATGACCGAGGCCACCAGCACGATCAGCATCACGTCGATATAATGCAGTCCGCCCCAGCCGATATGCTGGTAGAAGGTCTCGCCGGGATAGAGCATGTCGGGCTTGTACAGTACGAAGGTGTGCAGCGCGTAGCTTGCGACCCCGAACACCAGCCCGATGATCGCCGCGCGCGCATCGACATTGGCGAACAGCAGCCCGGCGATGAACGCGGACAGCACCGGCATCGACGACAGCCCGTTGAGCTCCTGCAGCAGGTTGATGATGCTCTTGGCGTTTTCGAATGCGGGGACCAGCAGGATCGAAGTGACGGTCAGGACCGCGGAGGTCCAGGCGGCCAGCTTCCAATGGCTCTTGACCGACCGGATGAACTTGTCGTGGAAGTCGATCGCATAAAGCGCGACCGAGCTGTTGAGGATCGCGCTGGTGTGCGCGATCACGGCCGCCGCCATCAGCGCGGCGAACGCGCCCGACATCCATGGCGGCAGCACATGCGCCACCACCCGGCCATAGCTCGCATCGCCCATCGGCCCGAACAGCTTGTATCCCACCACCCCGGGCACGACGACGATCACCGGAATGATCAGGATCCGCACCACGGCTGCGGCCATCACGCCCTTTTGCGCTTCGCGAATAGTCGGCGCGGTCATCGCCTTTTGCGTGATGTTCTGGTTGGTGGACCAGTAGAAGATCTGGATGAACAGCATCCCGGTGAACAGGGTGTGGAACGGAATGGGCGAGTCCGTATCGCCAACCATCGAGATCCGCTCCGCCGGCACCCCGCTGACCAGATCGAAATCGACCGCGTTCAAGGCCAGGATGACCACCAGCATCGCGACGGCGAGCACGCCGATGCCGGAAAAGGTGTCCATCACCGCCACGGCCTTGAGTCCCCCGGTGATGGTGTAGATGGCCGCGATGATGGCCATCGGCGCTGCGAACCACAGCAGCGGCCAGTCCACCCCGAACATGGATTTGAGGAAAAGGCTGCCCGAATAGAGCGCCGCGGGAAGGTAGATCAGGATGTTGCCCAGCAGGAAGATCGCCGAGATCACGGTGCGGATGCTGCCGCCCTCATAGCGGCGCTCCAGCAGCTCGGTCACGGTGGTGCACCCCTGGCGATAGTAGATCGGCACGAAGATGAACGCGAGGATCATCAGCCCGACAAAGCCCGAAATCTCCCACCAGGCGAGCAGCAGCATCTGGTTGCCGTTCATGCCCACGAGCTGTTCGGTCGACAGGTTGGTGAGCGTGATCGAGCCTGCCACGTACAGCCAGGTGAGGCCGCCGCCGGCGAGGAAGACCTCCTTGCCCGATCCGTCGTGCGAGCCGCCAATGCTGCGGACCTTCCACCATGTCGCCAGCCCGATCAGCGCGGTGATCGCAACGAACACCGCCACCTGGCTTCCCTGCACCATGACCTCCGGCAACAGCCCTCTCCTACCCTTTTCTTGCTCATGCCGGTATGACAGGTTTAGATCAAGCAAGGCCTTGCGCCATCTATTGACTATTATTCCATTAAGGGCAACCTTCCCTCATGTCCAGCCTTCCCCGGTTTGCGCGCCTTGATGGCGATGATCTCTCGATGCTGCTCGATCTGCGCGCCGGTGCTGCAGAACCGGTCTATTTCGGGCCGACCCTGCCCATGGCCGAGGATCTTGCGAGCCTGTGCGATGTCCTGCGGCGCGGGCGGCATGCCTCGCAGCCGGACCGCCCCGCGCCGCGTTCGCTGCTGCCCTTTGCGGGCGAGGGACATCTTTGCGCGCCGTCCATCGTCGTCCAGCAGCACGGACGCCCGCTGACGCCGCGGATGCCGCTGGTCGCGATCACGCAGCGCGACGCCGGTCTGTGCCTTGAGCACCGCGATGACGCCCTGGGCCTGAGTGTCCAGATCGAGCTTGCGATCGTTCATGGCGGGCTGGTCGAGTTCGGCACGCAGCTGCGCAACCAGGGCACGCAGCCGATCGGGCTGATCAGCCTCGCATCGCTGACGCTGCCGCTGCCCAGCTGGGCCAGCCATATGGTGCGCTATGCAGGCCGCTGGTCCGGCGAGATGCAGCAGCAGCGGCTGGCCCTGCACCAGGGGGCGATCACCAGCGCGTCCTATGGCGGGCGACCCGGTTTCGGCGGCGGCAACTGGGTTCGCATCGAAGGCGACAACGCAGGCGAACTTAACGGCGATGCGCTGGCCGCGCACCTTGCGTGGAGCGGCGATCATATATTGAGCGTCGAGCGCACTGTCGACGGCGATGCCACGCTGACCATGGCGGCGCGGCTCGATCAGGGTGAATTCATGCTGGCGCCGGGCGATACGTTCTGCGCCCCGCGCGCGCTGGTTGCGGTCAGCGCGCAGGGCATCGCCAGCCTGCGCCATGCCTTTCACGCACATGTACTGGGCGCGGTGGTACCGGAAACGGCGGCATCAACCCCGCGCAAGGTCCATCTGAACAGCTGGGAAGCGCTCGCCTTCGATCAGAGTCTGGAAAAGCTCTGCGCGCTGGCGGACCGGGCGGCGGCTCTGGGGGTAGAGCGGTTCGTGCTCGACGATGGCTGGTTTGCCGGACGCCGCGATGACACCACCAGCCTGGGTGACTGGGTGGCCGATCCCGGGATCTTTCCCGGTGGCCTTGATCCGCTGATCGATCATGTCCGCGGGTCTGGCATGGACTTCGGCCTGTGGGTCGAGCCCGAGATGGTCAGCCCCGATAGCGCCTTGTACCGCGCGTATCCCGACTGGTGCCTGCACCTGCCGGGTCACCCGCGGCTGACCCAGCGCAACCAGCTGGTGCTCGATCTGACCCGGCCCGAAGTCTCCGAACATCTGTTCGCCAGTCTCGACCGGCTGCTGGCCGACCATGACATCGCCTACCTCAAATGGGACCACAATCGCGATCTCTTCCCGCTTGCGGGCAAGGGCCATGCGCAGGTGATCGCGCTCTATGCGCTGCTCGACCGGCTGCGCGCCGCGCATCCGCAGGTCGAGATCGAGACCTGCGCAAGCGGCGGCGGACGGGTCGATCTGGAAATCCTCGAGCGGTGCAGCCGCTTCTGGGCGAGCGATAACAACGATCCCATCGAACGGCTGCAGATCAACGCCGGCTGGTTCGATTTCCTGCCGATGCGCATCGCGGGCAACCATGTCGGGCCCAGCCCCAACCCGATCACCGGCAGGCAGGTGGCGATGGATTTTCGCGCCAAGGTCGCGATGTTCGGCCATATGGGCGTGGAGGCGGACCCGGGCGCGATGTCGACCGAAGACCGCCAATGCCTCGCCGCGCACATCGCGCTCTACAAGCAGTGGCGCGATGTCCTGCATGCCGGACGCCTGTGGCGGCTCGCGCCTGCCGATGCGGGTGTCCATGCGCTGCTGGCGATGCACAAAGGCCGGGGGATCGCGCTGATCACCCAGACGCGCCAGGCCGCCACATATGATGTGCCCCACATCCGCTTTGCCGGACTGGACGATGACGCGCATTACCGCGTCGCGCTGCTGCCGCCATATTGCGAAAAGGCCAGGGCGCAGCTGTCGCAGGCCCGTCCTTATGCTGAGGGCGTTGTCCTGTCAGGCCGCGCGCTGCGTCTGGCGGGCATCAGCCTGCCGCTGCAATATCCTGAAACGGCGTGGCTGGTGTCGGTGGAGGTCGCATGACGTCGGGCACTCTCGAGCGTCGGCCAACCCGCGCGGTGCGGATCCTACCTGCTCGACAAGCAGCGGCACCTCGATCAGTGTCGCTCGCATGAAACCCTTGCCGCACGCACAGCCCTTGTCCTCTTCGATTCCAGCCTGGCTGGCCGTGGCGCTGGCGGGGGCTATCGCCCCTGCGCTGGCGATGCTGCTGCTGGCAGACACGCCCGCGCCGACCCCGCTGGCGATGCTTGCAGGACCGATCCTGGCAGTGGGGCTGATGGGAGCCGGGATGATCGCGGCGGCGGCGGCCGGGCGGCTGTGGATCGGAATCGGTCTTGCGCTGCTGGCTGGCGCGGGGCTGATCGGGCTAGCGCGAGCGCTGGGCATGCCGCCCTTGCCGCACCCGATGTCGCTGGCGCTGGCGGTCACCGTCGCGGTGTTCAGCTTCGCCGCGCGCGGCGCACTGTTTGCCCGCTCGGCAGCCGACAAGGGCTGGTGGATCGCCGTGTTCGTGGTCGGCGGCGAGGCGGCGATGCTGGCAACCGCCTTGGCCATGCCGGGCGCGCTGCCCAAATGGCTACTGGTGCTGCTACCCGCCCAATGGGCCAGCGTCGCGATCCAGACCGCGCTCACAGGCTCCGGCACGCGTGCAGCCGCCGCGACGCTGATTGCCTTGGCGGGCACCGGCGCGGTCACCTTGCTGGTGTCCAGGCTGTTGCCGCGCCGCTGGCCCTATCTGCTGATGTTCACGGCATGGCTCGGTCTATCCACGCTGGTCTGGCACTGGCCCGGCCCGCCACTGCCACGTGCCGAAATCGGAGCCCGGCGCGCGGTTACAGCAACGGCTGATAATGGACCTGCTCTGCCAGCCTGTCGGGGTCCGTCAGGGTCAGCCGGCTGTTGACCAGGCTGATCGCATTGTCGGCGCGCATCTGCTGCAAGGTGCGGTTGACATGGACCGAGGAGATCCCCACGAGGTCGGCTAGCAGCTCCTGCGTCAACGGCATGCGGTAGGCGTTGCGCGACCCCATCCCGCGGATGTCCAGCCGCTCTCCGAGCTCAAGGAATAGGTGCGCCATGCGCTCGTAGGCGTTGAGACAGCCGAGCCGGAAGATGCTGTTTTCGAGCTGCTGTTCGAACAACGCGCACTCGCTTTGCGCGACCTCGCTGTCGGCGGTGGTGGTGAACTCGACAAACAAGGCCCGCGTCACCGACATAACCGAATGATAGAAGCTGGGCTGGCTGTTGCGCCACACGCCCATGATCTCGCCCGGCAGATACAGGTTGGTCAGCTGCCTGCGCCCGTCGAGCGTGATGCGATAGCCCGCGCACCAGCCTTCCAGCAGCAACCGCGGTCGCAACAGCGTGTCGCCCTGCTGGATGAAATCGCACCGCGGGTGAACGGATGTCTGGCAGTGGCGATTATGCGCGGGCAGGTGGGCAGGCGCGTGAACGGATATGGACATAGACTCGACTTTCGCTAACGATCCCTCCTGTTACAAACTTTCATCTTGTTCATCCGGCTTCGTTATACTGGTTTAGGTCCAGCGCCTGCGTGCGACGAACCGAGAGAGAAAGCCCCGCAGGCCGTCCATTCCTGCTGCCGCCTGAGGCAACGATCACGCTGCTCTCGCCACGCCTACAAAGCGCTCAGCTGCCCACCACCACTCCGCCATTGGGGTGCAGCACCTGTCCGCTCATGTAGCTGGAATCCTCGCAGGCGAGGAACAGGAAGCACGGGGCGACCTCGTTGGGTTGGCCGGGGCGGCCCATCGGGGTGGATTCGCCGAAATGCTCGAGTTTCTCCTCGCTCGCACCGCCGCAGGGGTTGAGCGGGGTCCAGATCGGTCCCGGCGCGACGCCGTTAACGCGAATGCCCTTGTCCGCCAGATTCTGGCTGAGGCTGCGGGTGAACGCGGTGATCGCGCCCTTGGTGGATGAATAGTCGAGCAGATCGTCCGCGCCCTTGTACATCGTCACCGAGGTGCAGTTGATGATCGCCGCCCCCGCCTGGAGATGCGGCATGGCCTCCTGCACCATGTAGAACATGCCATAGACATTGGTCTGGAAGGTCCGCTTGAGCTGCTGGTCGGAGATGTCCGTCACATCCTCGTCGGGGTGCTGCTCGCCTGCATTGTTGACCAAAATGTCGAGCTTCCCGAAGCTGCTGATTGCCAGATCGACGATCCGGGCAGCCTGGGCGCGATCGCCGATATCGCCCGCGATGGTCACTGCCCTCGCACCTTCCGCCTCGACCATGCGCGCGGTGTCCTGCGCGTCTTCATCTTCCTCCAGATGCGAGATGACGATATCGGCGCCCTCGCGCGCGAACAGCACCGCGACCGCGCGGCCAATGCCGCTATCGCCGCCGGTGACGATCGCCACCTTGCCCTTCAGCCGCCCCGATCCGGGATAGCGCGGCTGCCATTCGGGCTTGGGGTCCAGCCTGGCCTCGAGGCCGGGAAGCTGGGCTTCGTCGAGTTTTGCGATGGTGTCGGTCATGGGTCGATCCTTGTGTTGGGCAACGGGGCGCATCATGCGCGGCGGGCAGCATCGGCGGCCTCCCCCCGATGCTGCCCCCTCGATCGATTTTACTCTTTAGGCCCGCTTCGAGTTGCGCGCTGCGGGGTCAGGCGCGCGGATAAGTCGTCGGAGCGATCACATCGTGATCCCTGCGGCGCGCGCGTGGTATGGTGTTGGCGCGGGGGGCTGGCAGCGCCAGGCTGATCAGCACGCCGACCAGCGGCGCGCCCATGATCCACAGCGGCAGGAGCGCCATTCCGAAAATCGAGGTCATTTGCTGTACTCCTTGCAGGGGCCGGAGCGGGTGATCCGCACCGTGCCCCTGCAAGGCTGAGCCGTACGCCGAGCCCCACCCATAACATGAGTCAATCCGGGGGGAATATAAAAGCTGGCAGAGGGCTCACCTATGTAAGACCGCAGCCCTCGGTCACGCGCTAGACGGCGGATCCTTCCCCATCTGTGCGCCCTGGGTTCGCCCCGAGCCAGGCCGCACGTCCGTTCCGGAGTCGCCCGATGCACCGCCCGTTCCAGCACAGCAACACACCTGTTTCCTTTACCCGTCCTGTGATCGTCTGCTTCTCGCATCTGCGCTGGGATCTGGTGTTCCAGCGGCCGCAGCACATCATGACGCGGCTCTCGCAAGGCTTCGACATCGTCTATTGGGAGGAGCCCCGCGTCGATGCCGATTGCCTTGCACCGACGCTCGAGCGGACCTGGCCGCACGAGGGCGTGACCCGGCTGATCCCGGTCATCCCGCAATCGCTAGACGCGCAGCAGACCACCGAGGCGCTGGCCGTCCTGCTGCGGATGGAGATGACCCGCCATGCCGCCCCGCACATATTCTGGTACTACACCCCGATGATGCTGGCGTTCGGCGAGCAGGTGCACAGCGATCTGCTGGTCTATGACTGCATGGACGAGCTCGCCAACTTCGCCTTCGCGCCCGATGGCATCGCCGAGCGCGAGGCGCTGCTGCTCGAGCGGGCGGATATCGCGCTGTGCGGCGGACGCAGCCTGTACGAGGCACGGCGCGAGCGTCGCCCCGACCTGATGTGCCTGCCTTCGGGCGTGGACATCCAGCATTTCGCGGCCGACCCTGCAGTGACCACCGATCCCGACGACCAGGCCCTGTTGGCGCGGCCGCGGCTGGGGTTTTACGGTGTCATCGACGAACGCATGGATCTTGGCCTGCTGGCCGAAATGGCCCGGATGCGCCCGGCCTGGTCGTTCGTGATGATCGGCCCGGTGGTCAAGATCTCGCAGGCCGACCTGCCCCGCGCTGCCAATATCCACTGGCTGGGCGGGCGCGATTATGCCGATCTGCCGGCCTATGCGATCCACTGGGACATCGCGCTGATGCCCTTCGCGCTCAACGCCTCGACCCGCTTCATCAGCCCTACAAAGACGCCCGAATACATGGCGTGCGGGCTGCCGGTGGTATCCACCCCGATCCGCGACGTGGTCGACACTTTTGGAAGGCTGGGCAGCGTCCGTATTGCCGGGACCGCGAGCGAATCGGTCGGGGCGTGCGAAACTCTGCTCGGCGCGCCTGGCCACGTCCGCGCCCAGTGGCGCGAGGAGGCGCAGGCCTGCCTTGCCGACAAGAGCTGGGACGGCATCGCCGCGCGCATCGCAGGCAGCATCGGCGAGGCCCTTGCCGCCAGCAAGGCGGCGCAGCGGCCTACCGCGAATCTTGCCGCGCCACGGCTTCCCGGGCGCAGGCATTACGACGTGCTGGTGGTCGGCGCAGGCTTTGCCGGCGCGGTGATGGCCGAGCGGATGGCCAGGGGCTCGGGCAAGACCGTGCTGGTGATCGACAAACGCGACCATATCGCGGGCAACGCCTATGACCATCATGACGACGCCGGAATATTGGTGCACAGATACGGGCCGCATATCTTCCACACCAACAGCGGCGACATCCTCGATTATCTCACGCGCTTTACCGGATGGATTCCCTATGAACATCGCGTGCTGGCGGCGGTCGACGACCAGCTGGTTCCCATGCCGATCAACCGGACGACGCTCAACATGCTCTATGGCCTGAACCTGCAGGATGACGAGGCTGCGGCCGAGTATCTGCGCTCGGTCGCGGTCGATGTCGGCGATATCCGAAATTCGCGCGATACCGTGGTCTCGCAGGTGGGCGAGGATCTGTATGCCAGGTTCTTCGAGGGCTATACCCGCAAGCAATGGGGCGTGGACCCGAGCCAGCTCGACAAGTCCGTCGCCGCGCGGGTGCCTGCGCGGACCAGTTGCGACGACCGCTATTTCACCGATCGCTACCAGTGCATGCCGGACAAGGGCTATACCGCCATGTTCAGCGCCATGCTCGATCACGCCTCGATCGAGGTGATGACGGGGCAGGGCTATGCAGATTTGCCGATGGAGCTGAGCTGGAATCATGTCGTGTGGACCGGGCCGATCGACGAATATTTCCATCACCGGCTGGGCAGGCTGCCCTATCGCTCGCTGCGCTTCGAGCACGAGACGCTCGATTGCGAACTGGCGCAGGCGGTCGCGGTGGTCAATTATCCCGATTACGACACGCCCTATACCCGGATCACCGAATACAAGCACATCACCGGGCAGCAGGCGGCCAGGACCAGCATCACCCGTGAATATCCCGCCGACGACGGTGATCCCTATTACCCCATCCCCAATCCCGCAGCGCAGGAGATGTACCGGCAATATTCCAGGCTTGCCGGCGATTGCGAGAACGTGACCTTTGTCGGACGGCTCGCCACCTATCGCTATTACAACATGGACCAGATCGTCGGCCAGGCGCTGGCCACCTGGCGCAGGCTCGATGCACGCTGGCGGCTCGATGCGCTGGCCGGGCTGGGCGTGGTGGCGGCCGAATGAGATTCGGGACCGCTGCGGGCCATGCCCATATGAAAAGTCTGGCGGTGCCGTCTCCGGTGCAGGACTGGATAGGCTGCGCCGAAGGTGCGCCCTATTTCGAGACCGAGGGGGGACGAAGCTGGACCCCGGTGGGCTATAACGAGGCGATCACCTGGCCCAACCTTGCCATGCTCTACCGCCGCCGAGACCCGGCGGTGGTGGAGCGGCACTTTGCAAGGTTGCGCGATTCGGGCGTGACCTGCCTGCGGCTGATGCTCGACTACAACCAGGTGCGCCACCGCCATTTCGAAAGCCGTTGCGGCCAGTTTGCGCCCGCGATGGTGCAGCTGTGGGATGACCTGATCGCGCTGGGGGAACTGTACGGCATCCGCTATCTGCTCACTCCGTTCGATACCTTCTTCATGGCGCGGCGGTGGCGCACGCATCCCTATTCGCGCTCAAATGGCGGGCCGTGCAGCACAATCGGGCAGATGTTCACCTGCCCCGACACGCGCATGGCGATCAAGAACCGGCTGGCCTTCGCGACCCGGCGCTGGGGACACAGCGGCGCGATCTTCGGCTGGGATCTGTGGAACGAGATCGACATCAATTATGCCGGGGGCGACATCGCCAGCTGCCATGCATTCATCAGCGACATCTCGGCAGCGCTCCGAGCCGAGGAGCTGGCCGCGCACGGCCGCAGCCATCTGCAGACCGTGTCGGTGTTCGGCCCCGCGCTCAAGGCGCGGCCGGAACTTGCGGATATCGTCTTTCGCCACCCGTCGCTCGACTTCGCGAGCATCCATTTGTACGAGAAGGGTACGATCGACAATCCGCGCAACACGCTGGCCCCGGCAAGGGCGACAGCGCGGTTGATGGCCGGGGCGCTGCGGCACTGCCCGGCGGAGCGCCCGCTGCTCGACACCGAGCATGGCCCGATCCACGCGTTCAAGGACCGTCACATCACGCTGCCCGATGCCTTCGACACCGAATTTTTCCGGCGGATGCAATGGGCGCATCTGGCAAGCGGCGGAGTAGGCGGCGGCATGCGCTGGCCCAACCGGCACCCGCACGTGCTGACCCAAGGCATGTACGATGCGCAAAAACTGCTAGGCGATTTCCTGCCGCTGATCGACTGGTCCCGGTTCCGCCGAATGCCGCTGGATGCGCGGCTGACGGTTCATGATTTCAAGGGATTGGTGACCGGCTGCGGCGACGATCGCCAAGCGGTCATCTGCCTGATGCCCGATCAGCGCGCCAGCAGCGCCGCCGTCACGCTCGAGATCGCAGGGCTCGATCCGGGCGTCTATTGCGTCACCCAGTTCAACCCGCTCACCGGCGCATGCGAGGCGGGACAGCTCCAGACCACGCAGAACAGCGATCTGGAGGTACTGGTCAGTTCTGGAGCGCAGGACATGGCGCTGGCGGTCGCGAGGTTGCCGTGATGCCGGTGTGCATCGCCACGATGCGTTGCGCGATGACCAAGGCGGCGAGGGTGGCCAGGTTGCGCACCGCGCGCCGTGGTCGCTTGCCGTAATTGACGCGATAGCCCCAGCTTTGCTGCGATATGGCAGCGCCGATGAAGGTGGTTCCGGCGGCCGTCTGCCCATCGTACCGGGGGCGGTCCTGCAAAGCCGGTGATGGCCAGCGCCATGTTAGCGGTTAAAAGTTGCAGGCAGTTACGCCATGGCCCGCGCAACCGGCTCGCTCGCCGCGCCGTGCCTGTCGATCGTCCGGCAGCAGATACCCAGCATCGCGTGCTTGGCATTTTCGGAATAGACGATATTGCCGCGCTCGACGCAGTGGTTCAGCCCCTTGATATCGGTGAGCAGCGAGATCGCGAATCCACCCGTGCAGCCCACCGCCGTGGCCAGCGTCGTACCCGCCAGGTCGATCTGTTGCAGCAGACCCGACGCCGCACCCTCGCGCAGCACCTGTCCGGATGCGACCCCGTCTGCACCCGATCCGGCCATGTGCCGTGTCATCGCGGACCCCGTGTGTCACCTGTCCACTGCAAGGCCGATCAGGCGAGCATAAGCCCGGCCATGTTCATCTCGCGCGTGAGCCTGCTGTTTTCCTCGTCGCTGAGCGATTGACGCAGCGCGGGGAACAGCCGGTCCTCCTCGTCGCGCATATGGTCCTCAAGCTCGCCGCGCAGCGTGGACAGCAGATCGGAAAAGCCCGCATCCGCCTTGTCCATACGCGCGAGTTCGTAGAGGATCGCCTTGACCGATCCGTGGTCGGAATTGAGCGAGGCGGCGGTTTCGTCGCCTTCCTTGCGGCGCAGCATGGGGTAGATCACATTTTCCTCCTGCAGCGCATGCTTGGAGATCATGTGGGTCAGGCTGGTGAGCAGGGCAGTGCGCCGGTGCGGGTGTTCGGGCGAGACCTGTTCGAGCTTTTCCAGCACCGCGAGGGTCGCCTTGTGCTCCTTGCCCAGACCGTCACACCAGTCATGCGCCATCGCGGTGGGGGCCTGAACCACCAGCTTGCGGCCCAGATTGGCCAGGGCCATCGCGCCAGTTGTCAGCAGCAGGCCCTTGATCGATGTGCCCAGCACCGAGGAGTCCTGTGCGGTGTTGCCCTTAGATGTGCGTGCCATGTACTGCTCCTGATAAGCTGTCGAATCGGTAACAGGGGTGCAGCAATGTCGCGCGGGGTTGCTTGGGCAACACACGCATATGTTAGCGCAAGGACGATTATCGGCGATTAAACATGCGGCCTGCCCCACTACTCCTACGGAGGACGCCATGACCTACAAACCCGAAAATCCCTCGCCCGATAATCAGGCAGGCGACGACATGAAGGCGCTGACCGGCAAGGGCGGCGCGGGCGAATCGGGCGGCGGGGCCTATCCCAATCCGCACACCGGCAAGCAGGAGCGCGGCGAGAAGCGCGGCTTTGTCGAAGGCGGGCAGAGCGACAACCGCTATTATGGGCCCAGCGATGCCGCCGGCAACTCCGCCAAGAAGGCGGGCCGCGACGATCTGGCCGAAGAGTCCGATTGGGACGCGAACAAGACCGACGGCTGATCCTTCGGCCTGGCACCCGCAAGAAGACGATCGCGAGCATTGCAAGGCTTCATGACCCTGGTCACCTCCTCCCGATTCGAATTTCGCTGCTGGCCAGATGCGACGAGCCGCGCACCACCGTTGCAGACGCCGCTCAGTCTGGCCGTGCCCGAAAGACGCACCGATCTGTATTGCGTGCTCCCCGAACGCACCGACACCCTGTGCAAGTTGCGCGGTGGCGAGCGCCTGCAGATCAAGACCCTGGAATCGCGCACCACGCATCTCGAATGCTGGGAGATGACGCTGGATTCAGGCTTCCCCCTCGACAGCGAGACCCTGCAGCTCAGCAGCATGTTGCTCGACATCCCGTCGGCCGATATTGCAGCGGATAGCGCCGCCGCGTTTGCGCTGCGTCTCGAAAACCAGTCGCCGCTGCGCATGATCGCGATGCGCAAGACGCGGCGGCAGTCCACGATCAGAGGCATCAAGCTCGAAGCGACCCTGGCGCAGGTCGGCAGCGTCAATCGGTGGACAATCGGCCTGGAGGGCAATGATGCCGGCGAACTGCAGACGCAGGTCCGCGATCTGGGCCTGTCCAGTCTACCCAACCGATCCTATGCCATTTGGCTTGCCGATCTCGCCCGGCGATCGGGTTGACTACCGGAAACCCGCCTACGGTTCGCTTGCCCGGTCTGGCGTGTAATGCACTCCAAAAAATGACGGCCCGGAGGGCCGCCAAGGAGAGATGAAGCAGGAGAGTGCTTCACGCGAAATTCAGCGGTTGGTTTCGCTTGTGGATGGCAGGCCGGTTCCGGTCATCCCGTTGCCGGGTTGAGCGCCGATGGGATTGACGGTACCGCTCAACTCGTTGAGCCGGTCATGATGCTTGCGGATCACCGGGAGCACCTTCTGGGCAAAGGCTTTGAGCGCAGGCGCCTCGCCTGTATTGGCATAGCCCTCATGCAGCGCTAACGCCGTGCGATGCGCGTTCATCTGCTGGATCGTGTATTCGCGGTCAAAGGCCTCGCCCTCGGCGCTTTCGAGCCGGTCGAGCATCGCCTGGTGTTGGGCGTCGAGACGCGCAGGCGGGGGGCTGGCGGGGGGTGCCTGCTCCAGCACCGCCTTCATGTCCTGCGATGACTTGGTGTGGTCGTTTACCATCATCTTGCCGAACTGGCGCGTTTGGGGGGACTGGCCCTTGTCCGCGGCCATATTGCCCGCTTCAATTTCGTACATGTCCGACATCGCGGCCTTAATCACATAGTTCGCGGTGGTGACCGTCTCGCCGGCTGCCATGCCATCATTCGCCGAGCCATCCATCGCGGTTTCGTTCATCATCGCATCGCTCGAGTCACCCTGTACGGTCTGATCTTTGGCGGGCGTATCGCATGCCGCCACCAGCAATGCGGCCGTCAGAATTGCCATTTCTCGCATAATCGCGTCCTCTCGATCTTTATCGATGGGGTGGCGATAGCGGGTGCTGCCGCCTGAAAAACTTACATAGGAAAGTGCTGGCGAGGTTGTGCAGGTGCGATGTGCTGACGGGAGATCAGATCGACCATCTGGGCAAAAACATGCTGGGATATCGGCTTTTCGAAGCGCTCCACGTCCCGAAAACTGCAGTCAATGGCGGCATCGCCATAGCCAGTGCAGAACAGGAATGGGACGCCGTCCTCGCGAAGTCGCTCGGCCAGCGGAAAGACGGTCGTGCCGCGCAGGTTCACGTCGAGGACAACGAAGTCGACCAGCGCGGAGGATTTGTAGAGCGTCCAAGCGCCCTCCAGCGTCGCGGCTGGGCCAATGACATGCGCACCGGCATTACGCAGACGGCGCACAAAGTCATCGGCAATGAGATAGTCGTCCTCCACCAGAAGAATGCGACAATCTTGCAAGGATTGGCTCATCATGGGTCACCCGGAAATAGAACATACGAAAAGGAGCCGCATTATAATGCGTTGCCCATGGGCAACATACTCGCCAGATGCGCGTAGGTTCCCCATCACGCCACAGGGGAGTTACTGCGTTGACGCCGCATATAACCCATAAGCTGCGCGGGTTCGAGGAACTGCAAGGCCCTGCCGAAACATGGCTGGCCGAACTTGCCAGCCGTAATCTGCGCGACATCGGGCCGAGGATGGATCTTCTGCGTCAGGGCGATTGCACCGGCCCGATGCATATCCTGATCGAAGGCTGGGCGATCCGCTACAAGACGCTGGAGGACGGGCGCAGGCAGATACTTTCGGTGCTGATCCCCGGTGACCTGTTCGACATCAACGGCTTCATGGCAAGTTCGATGGACCACAGCATCGCCGCGCTGACTGCGGTGACGCTGGCCAGGCTCGACAATGACTTTCTCGATATTGCGCGCCGTGAGCATTCCAGTCTCGAGAAGGCGCTGTGGTGCGACATCCACGTCACCGCCGCGATCCAGCGCGAATGGTCGACGTCACTCGGCCAGCGCACGGCGCGCGAACGCATGGCGCATCTGATGTGCGAGCTGTATCTGCGCCAGTATCAGGCGCAGCTCACCCAGGGCAGGTGCTGCGCCTTCCCGCTCACCCAGATAGAGCTTGCCGAGGCGCTGGGGATGACGCCGGTCTACGTCAACCGGACGCTGCAGGACCTGCGCCGCGAGGGCCTGATCCAGCTCGAGCACCGGACGCTGACAATCTTCGATCTGCCGCAGCTCAAGCGAATCGCGCTGTTCGACAGCGGCTATCTCAAGATCTGTGACGATGATGGCGGATCGGCGCCTGAGAAGGAGAATGACTATGCCCCCTAGCTGGTCAGGCCCGCTACAAACCCTCCATCAGGTCATCGACATATTGCCGCTGCTGGTCTGGCGCGCCAGCCGTGACGGGAGCTGGATATGGGCCGGCCCGCAATGGCAGGACTTCACCGGGCAGCGGGAGGATGACTATCTTGGTGAGGGCTGGCTGGCGGCTGTCCATCCCGATGACAGGCAGGCCGCCCGGACCGCGTGGCGGACGGCATCGGATCACCACAGCTTCGAGGTTGAGTTTCGAGTGCTTAACAGCCGCGAGCAGCGTTATTATTGGCACAAGACCCGCGCAGCGCCGGTGCTTGACGAGGACGGCATTATCCTCGAGTGGCTGGGAACCTCAACCGATATCGACGATATCAGGCGGCTGCGCGACCAGGAGCGCAGGCTGCTCGCCGAACTGCAGCACCGGGTGCGCAACATGCTGAGCGTCGTGCGCGCTCTGGCGCGCCGCACCGCGGACGATTGCACGACGACCGAGGAATTCCTGCTCAAGTTCGAGGGGCGGATCAACGCCTTTGCGCGCACCCAGTCGCTTTCGACGCATTCGCCCAATGGCCTGGTGAACCTGCGCGAGATCGTGTTCGACGAACTGCTGCTCCACCATCTGCACAATGAAAGCCAGGTTATTGTCGATGGGCCGGACGTGATGCTGGGGATCAAGGGTTCGAACCTGCTGGGCCTCGCGGTGCACGAGCTGACGAGCCATCTGGTGGCGCACGGGCGGATCGACGACGCGCCTTTCGCGCTTTCAGTCTGCTGGGGCATCGAGCTCGACGCGGAATCGGAGTCGGGCGATCCGTCCGCCGAACCGCGGCTGCGTCTCACCTGGACAGTGCAGGCCGAGGGACTGGGCAATCCCGATGTCGCGCTCGACAGACTAGCGCAGGACCTACTGCATTCGGCGCTGCGCTACGAGCTCGACGCCCGAACCCAGATCGAACTCAAGCCCTCAGGTCTGGTGTTCGAGGTCAAGGTCCCGCTCGCACGCGTGCAGAACCGCGACAGCTGATCGGCTTGGGAACCACCACCCTGGCTTGGCTCTGCCTGAGTTGATGGTCGAGATCGACGTGATAGCAGTGTGTGGTGAGGTTTGAGGGGTGACGCAGCAAAGCCCCGGAAGCGGAGTGCTTTCGGGGCTGGTCATTGTGATGGGTTTTTGTGGTTCGTGCGGGGTGCGGTGTCTGGAGATGGGCCCCGGATCAGGTCCGGGGCAGCGAATTGCTAGATTTGCTTCGCGCATCAAGCTTGTGCGTTGGTTGCGGGAGCAGGATTTGAACCTGCGACCTTCAGGTTATGAGCCTGACGAGCTACCGGGCTGCTCCATCCCGCGCCACCAACTGCGCCCTTTTGGGGGCTGAGCCCCAGAGGGCCGAAAACCGCCCGCGGCATAGTGCCGGGGGCGGTTTTTCGACGATCATGAATGGGTTTTTCCATATGCACCGGCTTCAATGCCTGGCGACGCCCTACTCTTCCAACGCTTAAGCGGTAGTACCATCGGCGCAGTCAGGTTTCACGGCCGAGTTCGAGATGGGATCGGGTGGGGCACTGACGCTATGGCCACCAAGCAATGAAGCAGGTGCATATGGTTTTTAATCGATGCGGTTATACATTCAGATTTTGAAGACGATTATTCTTGGCGAATATCCGGCTTAATCATCCTTACACCAATGTTGTCATTGATGGTGGAACTCTCAAGCGCGAACAGAGTGATTAGGACCGGTTAGCTCCATGCATTACTGCACTTCCACACCCGGCCTATCAACGTGGTGGTCTTCCACGACTCGATGATAACTTATCTTGAGGGAGGCTTCCCGCTTAGATGCTTTCAGCGGTTATCCCGTCCATACATAGCTACCCTGCTGCACTCCTGGCGGAATGACAGGTACACCAGAGGTATGTTCAACCCGGTCCTCTCGTACTAGGGTCAACTCCTCTCAATTATCGACGCCCACGGCAGATAGGGACCAAACTGTCTCGCGACGTTCTGAACCCAGCTCACGTACCACTTTAATTGGCGAACAGCCAAACCCTTGGGACCTGCTCCAGCCCCAGGATGTGATGAGCCGACATCGAGGTGCCAAACGATTCCGTCGATATGAGCTCTTGGGAATCATCAGCCTGTTATCCCCGGCGTACCTTTTATCCGTTGAGCGATGGCCCTTCCACGAGGGACCACCGGATCACTATGACCGACTTTCGTCTCTGCTCGACTCGTCAGTCTCGCAGTCAGGCGAGCTTATGCCATTGCACTCTAACAGACGGTTTCCAACCGTCCTGAGCTCACCATCGCGCGCCTCCGTTACTCTTTAGGAGGCGACCGCCCCAGTCAAACTACCCGCCACAGAGGGTCCCTGCACCGGATAACGGTGCGAGGTTAGACATCAGAAAACAACAGGGTGGTATTTCACCTATGGCTCCACGACAGCTGGCGCCGTCGCTTCAAAGCCTCCCACCTATGCTACACAGTTCTTTCCTAATGCCACTCTGAAGCTGCAGTAAAGGTGCACGGGGTCTTTCCGTCTAACCGCGGGTACTCCGCATCTTCACGGAGAATTCAATTTCGCTGAGCATGTACTGGAGACAGTGGGGAAGTCGTTACGCCATTCGTGCAGGTCGGAACTTACCCGACAAGGAATTTCGCTACCTTAGGACCGTTATAGTTACGGCCGCCGTTTACTGGGGCTTCAATTCAGAGCTTGCACTCCTCCTCTTAACCTTCCAGCACCGGGCAGGCGTCAGGCCCTATACGTCGTCTTGAAGCCGACTTAGCAGAGCCCTGTGTTTTTGCTAAACAGTCGCTACCCCCTGGCTTGTGCCCCCTACACACGGTTGCCCGCATGTAGGGCCTCCTTCTCCCGAAGTTACGGAGGTAATTTGCCGAGTTCCTTCAGTACACTTCTCTCAAGCGCCTTGGTATACTCTACCATCCCACCTGTGTCGGTTTAGGGTACGGTCTATACGGAGGGGCTATTTCCTGGGACAACTTCGAAGCCAGACCAATCCAATAAGGCCTGACAACTTACGCCATCCGTCACACACCTCCAGGCCCACGAATATTAACGTGGTTCCCATCGACTACCCCCTTCGGGCTCGTCTTAGGGGCCGGCTTACCCTGCTCAGATTAGCTTTAAGCAGGAACCCTTGGGATTTCGGCGAGAGGGCATCTCACCCTCTTTATCGCTACTCATGTCAGCATTCGCACTTCCGATACCTCCACGGTCGGTTACCCTCCCGCTTCATCGGCCTACGGAACGCTCCGCTACCGCTTGGATCAAAGATCCAAACCCTAAGCTTCGGTACGTATCTTGAGCCCCGTTACATTTTCGCCGCAGGATCTCTTATTTAGACCAGTGAGCTGTTACGCTTTCTTTAAAGGATGGCTGCTTCTAAGCCAACCTCCTGGTTGTTTTGGAAATCCCACATGCTTTCCCACTTAGATACGATTTGGGGACCTTAGCTGTAGGTTAGGGCTGTTTCCCTTTTGACGACGGACCTTAGCACCCGCCGTCTGTCTGCCGGACTAACTCGATGGTATTCGGAGTTTGGTTAGGTTTGGTAGATCTCGCGACCCCCTAGCCCATCCAGTGCTCTACCCCCATCGGTAAACATCCGACGCACTACCTAAATAGTTTTCGCGGAGAACCAGCTATTTCCCGGCTTGATTGGCCTTTCACCCCTAAACACAACTCATCCGACAATTTTTCAACATTGAACGGTTCGGCCCTCCAGTGCGTGTTACCGCACCTTCAGCCTGGTCATGCCTAGATCGCCGGGTTTCGGGTCTAATCCATCAAACTCAGTCGCCCTATTCAGACTCGCTTTCGCTGCGCCTACACCTAACGGCTTAAGCTTGCTTGATAGATTAAGTCACTGACCCATTATACAAGAGGTACGCTGTCAGGCCTCAAGGACCCTCCAACTGATTGTAAGCATTCGGTTTCAGGTACTGTTTCACTCCCCTCATCGGGGTGCTTTTCACCTTTCCCTCACGGTACTTGTTCGCTATCGGTCATGTACGAGTATTTAGGCTTGGAGGGTGGTCCCCCCATGTTCAGACAGGATTTCACGTGTCCCGCCCTACTCGAGTCCTGATGTTTCATTTTCGCATACGGGGCTGTCACCCGCTATGGCCAAACTTTCCAGAATGTTCTGCTAATTAAACACCAGGCACTGGCCTGGTCCGCGTTCGCTCGCCACTACTAACGGAATCTCGGTTGATGTCTTTTCCTCCGGGTACTGAGATGTTTCAGTTCTCCGGGTTCGCTTCACGAAACCTATGTATTCAGTCTCGCAATACCTTTGCCCAATTACCCAGCCCGTGATTGCTCACGGGCGAGATAATCGGGATAGGTGGGTTTCCCCATTCGGAAATCGCGGGATCAAAGCTTGCTCACAGCTCCCCCACGCTTATCGCAGCGTGCCACGTCCTTCATCGCCTGTACATGCCAAGGCATCCACCAAATGCTCTTACCTCACGCTTGAGAGTCCACACCACCAATGACAACATTGGTCGTTCAGCAAGGCACGGTCTTGTAAGCCGTACCCCACACGAACGTACCACTCGGCTGCTGCCATGGTTTGCTCGGTGTGGATGATTTATCTCAGCCAGATATTCATTCGTTAAAATGAATGTATGTGATTGGCATACGTGACCCACCCCTTTCGAGATCGGCACGATGCAACCACGGCATCGATTAAAAAACCCATTCACAATGTCAAAGAGCAGGCCACTCATGGGCCCGCGGTACCGGCTACGGATAAATCCGCGCCGGAATATGTTGTCTTCATCTCT